>Ga0207990_1000007_pt1 | contig 135411 bp, 124 predicted proteins | sample ETNtaG_8_FD_185780 | JGI IMG/M metagenome (GOLD analysis project Ga0207990, IMG submission 185780) | Marine microbial and viral communities from oxygen minimum zone, Eastern Pacific Ocean - ETNP201406SV75 (SPAdes) (version 2) | ecosystem: Environmental > Aquatic > Marine > Oceanic ...
ATCACCCGACGGCGCCGCAGCACAACTCGCCAGATCAGCACCCAGGATCGCATCAATATCCAAACCCACAACCGCCGAACCAGCCGCAGCCGCAGCCGCTGATGTAGCTGGAGCGGCAGCGGTCGTAGCTGGCGCCGCAACGGCCGTCGTAGGTGTAGGCGTGGTGCTCACATCCTCGTCGCTACCGCATGCAGCGGCGAGGATCGCAAAGACCGTCATTACGGCGATCAAGGACTTGGACTTCATTGCTCTGCCCCCCCTGAGGTGTTCACTTCGTGTTGTTACGCGAACTGTTGCCCACTAGATGCAGAAGGTACAAATTGTGCGAGGTCCTGATTGCACACAGTCTGCTTCCCTCGGCCCTGGAACGACCCCGACGTCCCGTCGATCTCTATGAATCCGGATCGCTCAACCACGGCGCGGAGACCTGATCCCACGGAACTCCCAGTCGCCACCCAGGGCGGTCGAGAGAACCTCCTCCGACTCGGTCGGCTGGGCGCCACAGTCGTCGCGGATGGGTGTCGGCCCGGTCACGATGGTGTTGGTGAGCGCACCCAGGCCCTCGACCTCGACGGTCACCACGTCGCCCGGCTGGACCGGCCGCGAGTTGGCCGGCGTGCCGGAGAAGACCATGTCGCCGGGCAGCAGGGTGATGGTCCGGGCGAGGTCGGCAACCAGGTAGTGCATGTCCCAGGTCATCTCGTCGGTGTTGCCGTCCTGGACCACCTCGCCGTTCACCAGCGTCCGGATCCCCCTGGACCGGAAGTCCCAGTCGGTGACCAGACCGGGCCCTACCGGGCAGAGGGTGTCGGATCCCTTCACCCGGAGCATCGAACCGGCGTCTGTGTCGCGGAAGTCGTGGAGGCCGTAGTCGTTGCCGATCGAGTAGCCGGCGATGTACGCACCGGCCTCGGACGGGCTGATGTTGCGGCAGGGCTCGCCGATCACGATGACGATCTCGCCCTCGTAGTTCAACCACCGGCAGCGCTCCGGTCGGACGACGTCGCCGCGATGGCCGTTCAGGGCCGAGGTCGGCTTCTGGAAGTAGGTGGGGGCGGCGGGAAGCGAGACCTGGAACTCCTCCACCCGGCTGACGTGGTTGAGGTGCACGCAGAGGATCTTGGACGGCTCAGACGGCGGCAGGTGGACGGCGTCGACCTCGGCGATGCGTCGTCCGTCGCCGGCGACCAGGTAGCCGCCATCGACCAGCATCGTGGTCACCGATCCGTCCAGGAGGATCCTTCGTCGTTCCATTTCCAGTACCCCCTCGGTGCCGGTCCGGCTTCCCTCTGCTCCCACGACATCTTCCCATGGAAATCGTTAGGGTCCAAATGATAGGGTTGGCACATGGCAGAACCAAAGGGTTTCACCTTCCCCAGGACGTCGACCGGAAGGTCATCCCTCGTCCCGTCACCCCCCTGGCACTACTCGGGAGACATGCTCACCATCGAGTACCGGACCGACCCCGCAGCCGTCGCCGAGCTCCTTCCCGCTCCGCTCAGCCCGGCCGACGACGACCCCGGCGCCGTGGCGATCATCTGGGCCGACTGGCAGTCCTGCTCCGACGACCTCAACGAGGTCCTGGACCCCGATCGCCTCCAGTACAAGGAGTGCTTCGTGGTGGTGCGCTGCAGCTACCGGGGCGAGACCTACAGCCGCTGCGTCTACATCTGGGTCGACAAGGACTACGCCATGCTGCGCGGCCACATTCAGGGCTACCCCAAGAAGATGGGCGACATCTGGGTGACCCGACCGGTCACCGTGGGAAGGGCCGGGCCCCGCCTTGAGCCCGGTGGCCGGTTCGGTGCCACCTGCTCGGCATACGGACGACGCCTCGTGGAGGCCGAGTTCACCATCACCGGACCCAGCGAACACACCGGCTTCGTGAACGCCCTGCCCATGGTCCACCACCGCTTCCTCCCGGCGATCGAGGCCGACGGAACCGACTCGCTCAACGAGCTGGTGACGATGCGGGGCTACGACGCCGAGGTCGGCCCGGCGTTCACCGGCGACGTGGACCTGCGGGTCTTCGGGTCCCCGGTCGAGGAATTGGACCGGTTGGCACCCCGGGAGATGATCGCCGGCTACTGGCGCAGCGTCGGCGTCTCGTGGAACGGCGGAACCACGCTTGAGGACCTGTCGGCTGATGACGGATCGGCGGAGGACGGCCGATGACCGCCACCCGGATCGGCCGCCACCCCTGGACGCCGGACTCCGACGACGGCCACGCCGACCTGGCATCCCACGACACCTGGATCCACGGCGCCCCCTACGCCACCCTGCAGCGCCTCCGCGACGAGGATCCCGTCTCGTGGGTGGAGGAAGAGGACGGCTCGGGCTTCTGGGCCGTCACCCGCTACGCGGATGTGATCGACGCCAACCACCGGTGGGACGACCTCACGTCGTTCCGGGGCATCCGCCTGGAGGAGATGGACGCCGAGGAGACCGAAGCCCGGCGCACGATGATGGAGCTGGACCCACCCGACCACACCCGGCTACGACGCCTGGTGAACCGGGGCTTCACCCGCCGGACCGTTGAGTCCTACGAGGACCCCATCCGCGAGCTGACCGGCGGAATCCTGGACGACGCCCTGGCCCTGGGCGAGTTCGACTTCGTCGCAGAGGTGGCGCGGGTGCTGCCCATGCGGATGCTGGGTCGCCTCCTCGGCGTGCCCGACGAGCACGCCGAACAGCTGGTGGACTGGGGCGACCAGCTTCTCTCCAACTCGGACCCCGAGTACACCGACCACGTGGTGGACCGGGTGGACACCGACGAGTTCAGGCTCATCCCGTTCCGTAGCCCGGCCGGGCTGGAGGTCTTCCGCTACGCCCAGGAGGCCGCCGCCGAGCGCCGCGGCTGCCCGAACGACGACGTCATCTCCCGGCTGCTGGAGCCCACCACCGACGGCGAACCGCTCAGCGACCTGGAGTTCAACAACTTCTTCGCCCTGCTCGTGGCGGCCGGCAACGACACCACCCGGTACTCGCTGACCGAGGGGCTCCGAGCACTCGTAGAGCACCCCGACCAGTTGGCCGCTCTGCGCCACGACCCGTCGCTGATGGGTACCGCCGTGGAGGAGGTCCTGCGCTGGACCACGGTTACCACCCACTTCCGGCGGACCGCCGCCAGCGACCAGGAACTGGGCGGCAGGAAGATCTCAGAGGGCGACAAGGTGGTGCTCTGGTGGGTATCGGCCGACTACGACGACCGGAAGTTCGACGACCCCTACCGGTTCGACATCGCCCGTGACCCCAACGACCACGTGGCCTTCGGCCGCAACGGCCCGCACCTCTGCCTGGGAGCCTGGCTGGCCCGCATGGAGATCCGGATCACGCTGCAAGAACTGCTGAATCGCACCACCGACATCGAGATCCTGGGCACCTCGGACCGCCTGCGCTCGAACCTGATCAGCGGCACCAAGCACCTGACCATCCGCACCTCCTGAATCGACCGGCCCGCATGGTCGCCATGCCAGGCCAGCCGGGAGACAGCCAGGAGCGTCAGGCCAGGTCGTCCGCCAGCACGCCGTCCACGACAACGGGCTGACCGTCCAGGGTGACCGTGCAGTTGCGCATGGGAAGGTCGAAGTGGCCGCGGCAGAACCTCCCGGCCACCTCGTTGGCGCCGGTGGACCACAGGAAATTGCCTGCGAACGCCCGCAACTCGGTGCCGTTCAGGTCTGCCTTGTCGTAGAGGGGCAGCACGTCCCACCGGCAGTTCGGGTTCATGCCCCAGCCCACGTGGCTTACCGCATATGCCTCGGACTCCTCCCATGCGGCCAGGTAGGAGGCGAACAGTTCGGCGTCGAGACCTTCGCCGGCGACGTCCACCACGTGGTCGGCCTCCAGCGTGCAGGTGACCGGCGTTCGCACGTACTCCTTGAAGGTGAGGTTGGCGTCGCCGGGCGCCATCACCACCGTGCCTGACACCGTGCCGGCGGCCGGGAAGCACAACACCAGGCCACCGGGCCAGTGGGCTATCCCGCCGGGTTCTGTGACCGTGCCGTCCGAACCAGCCACGACGGCACCGGCCAGGTCGACCGTCAGGTCGGTGCCTGCCGCAGACGTGACCCGCATCGTCGACGCTGCGGCCAACCGTGCCCGTCCCGCAGCCACCCGATCGGCCATCGAGGGGTCGTGGCCCACCCGGTCGAACACCTCCGGGTGCTCGTTGGAGAGCATCAGCACGCGGGCTCCGCCAGCCAGGATGGCCGGACGCTCGACTGCGTGGAGGAGGCCCTCCACGGTGCAGTCCACGATGAAGTCCGCCGCTGCCAACCCGGCGATCGCTGCCCGGTGCCCGCCGACGGCCAAGGAGGCACCGGTGGACCGGATCGGGACCGGCCCCGGATTGGCCGGCGTGGGCATGACCACGGTCGCCACCGCCGCTCCAAGGCGCTCCAGTGCCACCGTCGCCACCTCGACGAGTTCAGGACGGCTGTCGGACTCGGCCAGCACCACCGCCGTCTCACCGGCGGTCACGGCACAACGCGCGAACTGGTCTGAGAAGGCCTCTATCCGGTGCCACGGCACGGCCATGTCCTGCTCCCTCGTACTCGTCGATCCGGTCGTCGGTCAGTCGTCGTAGAGCCCGGCCCGGCCCAGTCGGTCCAGGCAGACCTCGACGCTCCACGGAAGCATCGTGGCACCACAACGGGCATCGCGGTACATGCGCTCCAGGGCACTGGGCCTCAGCAGTGACCTGCCGCCGCACACCCGGACCGCGGTGGACGCCACCTCCGGGGCCGTCTCCATGGCCGTGACCGTGGCCGACCAGGCCCGCCTGACCTGCTCGTCGGTCGGGTCCAGGCCGGCCTCGCCCAGCACCCGGTAGGTGAGGGCCTGCGAGCGCTCGTAGGCGAGGCGCATCTCCGCCCAGCCGTGCTGTTTCTGAGGGTGGTCCCGGCGCTCGTTCGCTCCACCGTCACCACGCAGGTAGTCGGCGGTGAAGTCCAGGACGGCCCGCTGGATGCCCAGGTACGAGAACGTGAGCGTCATGTAGAAGTACGGCCAGCGCTCCGCCACCTGGTCGAAGCACCCGGGCGGCAGGAACTCGTTGTCGGCCGGCACGAACACGTCCTCGAACAGCAGGTTCTTGGAGATGGTGCCGCGCATGCCCAACGGGTCCCAGTCACCTTCGATCGTGATGCCCTCGGCGTCGGCGGGCACGCCCAGGAATCGGATGACGTCCTCGCCCTCGACCATGCAGGTCACGTTGTGGCGGTCGGCGGCCTCTGAGAGCGAGGCGAAGATCTTGCGTCCCGAGACCCGGAAGCCACCGTCCACCGGCACGGCCCGCGTGGCGAAGCCGGTCGTCTCGCCCGGGGCACGTCCCTCGCTGAACGGCTGGGCGTGGATGTGGCCGTCGACGACCACGCCGCGCCACATGGCCGTACGCCGCCGGTCATGGGCCTCACGGTCGGCGTCGGACATGGTCAGGTCGTCGGCGATCTGTCCGGTCAGGAGCATTGTGGCGGTGTGCATGTTGAAGGTCAGCGCAGTGGAGCCGCAGTGGCGACCCAGTTCCTCGGAGACCAGGGCGTAGGCGGTGAAGTCGGCCCCCATCCCACCGTGCTCCTCGGGGATGCAGAGCGCCAGGAACCCGGCAGCGCGCATGTCCTCGAAGTTCTCGTGGGGGAACGACGCCTCCCGGTCGTAGCGCTCCGCCCGGACGGCAATGGCCGGCCCCAACTCGGCCATGCGGGCCACCAGCTCACGCCTGCGGGGGGTGTGGATATCGCTCACGTGGTGGTGTCGTCCCTGATCTGGAGGGTCTTCAGGTCTGCGTGGAACTCGAGGGCGTGGTCGCCGCCCTCACGGCCCAGGCCACTGATACCGAGGCCCCCGAACGGGGCGGTGAGGTCGCGCACGAGGAAGCAGTTCACCCAGGTGGTGCCGGCACGTAGCGCCGATCCGACCCGCTCGGCCCGGTCGGCCGATCCGGTGAACAGGGTGGCGGAGAGCCCGTAGGCGGTGCTGTTGGCGAGGGCCACGGCCTCATCCTCGTCGGCGAACGTCTGGAATGTGAGGACCGGCCCGAACACCTCGTGCTGCACGATCTCGCTGTCGTTGGAGACCGGGGAGATGAGCGTCGGCTCGTACCAGAGCCCGTCCGGGGTGTGCCTCCGGCCGCCCCGCACGATGGTGTCACCGGCGGCACGGGCACGCTCGACGAACTCCTCCACCCGGGCCAGGTGGACCGGGTGGATCATGGGCGTGATGGTGGTCGCATCGTCGTGGGAGTCGCCCAACACGTGGGCATCGACGTGGGCACCGAACCGCTCCAGGAACTCGTCGGCCGCGGACTCCTCGACGAGGAGTCGGGTGGCGGCCAGGCAGACCTGGCCCGAGTCGTCGTACTGGCCCGCAGCGGTGCGCGCTGCAGCCTCCAGGTCGCTGTCGGCGAACACGACGAGGGCTCCCTTGCCGCCCAACTCCGCTGTGAACGGCACGATGTTGGCCGCTGCGGACGCTCCGATGAGGCGTGCCGTCTCCGGGGATCCCGTGAACGAGATGCGCCGCACCCTCGGGTCAGACGTCAGCGTTGGGCCCACCTCTGAACCGATTCCCTGGACCACGTTGAGCACCCCGGGAGGCAGCCCGGCCTCGTCGGCCAGGTCGGCAAGGAGGCTGGCCGACAGCGGCGACCACTCCGCTGGCTTCAGGACGACCGGGTTGCCCGCGGCCAGCGCCGGCGCCACCTTCCAGGTGGCCAGCATGAACGGGGCGTTCCACGGGGTGATGACCACCACCGGTCCGGCCGGGAGGCGCTGGACCCGATTGGCCGTGCCGTTGGACGACCAAGTCCGCTCCTCGTGCTGTTCGGCGAGGTCCGCGTAGGCCCGGAAGTTGCGGGCGCCGCGTCCGATTACCCGGTTGCGGAGGCTCTCGTGGCGCATCGCCATGTCCACGCATTCGACGGCTGCGATGTCGGGCACCCGTTGGTCGATCTTCTCCGCGAGGCGTCGGAGGTGGGGAGCACGGCCGGCTGGACCGAGCGCCGCCCATCCCTCGAAGGCGTCGGTCGCAGCGGTGACCGCCGCATCGGCGACGTCTGAATCGCCGGCGGAGACCTCGGCCAGCACGGTCGACCAGTCCAGGGGGGACCGGTCCTCGAAGGTCGTGGGCGACGACACCCGCCGTCCGCCCACGTAGTGGTCCACCGACACCGACACCCCGGCGACGGTGACCCGCTCCCGCTCACTCATCCCATGAGACCTTCCGCTACCCATTCATTTGGGTCCAAAGTAGTCTGGTCAGTGTAGGTTGCCGCTGGAAGACCTGCTGCCCCGGAGACCCCATGAGCGAACACCACCTGATGATCATCGGCGCCGATCGGGTCGACGCCGACGAGGCCAGCGAGGTCCGATCCCCCTACGACGGCCGACTGCTGGGCACAGTCCCCGCGGGCACCACCGCACACCTGGATTCCGCCATCGCCATTGCCGGCGCCACGCTGGCTGCCGGGACGATCCCCACCCACGAGCGGGCGTCCATCCTGGACAGGCTGGCCGATTCCCTCACCGCCCACCACGAGGAGTTCGCCCAGAGCATCTCGACGGAGGCCGCCAAGCCGATCACCACCGCACGCGGCGAGGCGGCCCGCGCCGTCGACACCGCCCGGTTCGCAGCCGCCGCGGCCCGCACCATGGGTGGCGAGCTGATAACCATGGACGCCAGCTCCGCAGGCATTGGCAAGACCGGCTTCGTGAAGCGGGTGCCGGTCGGCGTCGTGGGGGCCATCTCGCCGTTCAACTTCCCCCTCAACCTCGTCTGCCACAAGATCGCGCCAGCCATCGCCGCCGGTTGCCCGGTCGTGCTGAAGCCGGCATCTTCCACCCCGCTGACCGCCATCCGCCTGGCCGAGGTCCTGCTCGAGGAGTGCGGCCTTCCCCCCGGCTGGCTGAACGTCGTCACCTGTCCCGGCCGGACCGCCGCCCACATGGTCGAGCACGACGACGTGGCCATGATCACCTTCACCGGATCGCCGCCCGTCGGCTGGAACATCAGGGCTACCGCACCCAAGAAGAAGGTCTCCCTGGAGCTCGGCAACAACTCGCCGATCATCATCGAGCCCGACGTGGACGTGGCCGTCGCCGCAGCCAAGTTGAAGGGTGCCGCCTTCGGGTACTCCGGCCAGACCTGCATCTCCACGCAGCGCATCTACGTCCACGAGGACATCGCCACGACCTTCACCGAGGCCATGGCCGCCGAGGCGGCTTCGCTGAAGGTGGGCGACCCCGCAGACCCGACGACCGACCTCTCCTCGCTGATCGACGCCGGCGAGACCGACCGGGTCGCCTCGTGGATCGACGAGGCCACCGCGGCCGGCGCCTCCCTGGTCTGCGGCGGCACCATGGTCGACGGCGTGCTGGCCCCCACCATCCTCACCGGCGTCACCGACGACATGAAGGTGAGCTGCATCGAGGTGTTCGGACCGGTGGTCGGCATAGCCACCTACACCGACTTCGAGGACGCCCTGGACCGGGCCAACGCCAGCACCTACGGGCTGCAGGCCGCCGTGTTCACCAACGACCTGTCCAAGGCCCTGCGGGCAGCCGAGGTCCTCGAGTACGGCGGGGTGATGATCAACGAATCACCGTCGTGGAGGGCCGACCACATGCCCTATGGCGGGATCCGCGACTCCGGCAACACCCGGGAGGGCCCCTCCTACACAGTGCGCGAGATGACAGAGGAACGCCTCATCGTCATCCAGGCCTGAGGCACGGCCCCCGGGACCGTCCCACCCCGGCGCCCGACGTGCCCGGAGCCGAGTTCCCTACCACCGGACCGCAACTCCAGTCAGAGACACGCTGTGAGGAGGCAGGGCGCGGGTCGGAGTCGAGTGTGGCATTCTGACCGGGTGCTGAGACTGTCCGACCTCGAGGAGTTACAGGGCCTCGAAGAAGGGACGTGGCGCTCGGACACCCGAGGAGATCGTGAGTGGATGGACGCCCACCTGGCGTCGGACTTCTTCGAGTTGGGACTGTCGGGTCGCCGCTACGACCGAGGTGAGGTACTCGACGCCGAGGTGGGTGAGATCAATGCTGTCCTTCCCTTGCACGATTTCAGGTGCACGAACCTGGGCGACTCCCACGTGCTGGCCACCGATCAGATCGAGTACAACGGAGGACGAGTGAACCGAAGTTCGATCTGGCATCGAACGGACACGGGCTGGGTCATGGACTTCCACCAGGGCAACCCGACTGAGAACGGTTGATCCCGAGCGGGACCGGTTTGATGCGTTGGGGGGTCGTGGGGCACGGGAGAATCGTCCCGAAGTTCCTGGATGCAGCCAGGGGTGTCGGCCACGAGGTGGTCGCCATCGTCGGCCGCGATCCCTCGAGGGTCGCTGCATTCGCTGCAGGTCATGGAATCAGCCAAGCCGGCATCGATCCATCCGGCCTCGTCGACAAGGTTGACGCCGTCTACGTCGCCACGCCGCACAGCGGACATCGCGATGCTGCCCTGGCCCTCTTGCCGGCCGGAGTTCCCGTGCTGTGCGAGAAGCCGATGGCAGCGAACGCCACCCAGGTCCGCCAGATGCTCGACACAGCTAGGGGGTCCGGGGCATTCCTGATGGAGGCGATGTGGACCCGACACCTCCCGGTTCTGCGACGACTCAGGGAGTGGATCAATCAAGGTCGGCTAGGCGAAATCCGAACAGTCGAGGCGGCATTCGGGTTCAGCACCCCGTATCAGCCGACCAACCGACTCTGGTCTTCCGAGTTGGCCGGAGGCAGCCTGCTCGACCTCGGCATCTACCCACTGACCCTCGCGGAGTTGGTATTCGACAGCACGCCCGTCTCGTTCGAGGCAGAAGCGGAGTTGTCGGCCAGTGGCGTCGACTCCTACCTGAGCCTGACTGCCGAATTCACCGGAGGTGGATCGGCATATCTCAGGTCGGCGCTCAACGTCGACCTCTCTTCGACCGCCCGGGTCGTCGGCTCTGCTGGAGTCGTGGAGATTCCGGAATTCTGGCGTGCAGAGCGCATGGTATTCGACCCCGTGGAGGGTGGTCGCGCGGAGGAAGTTCTCGAGCCACACGACATCAACGGTTTCGAATACCAGATTCTCGAGGCGGCTCGATGCCTGGAGGCCGGCAGGAGCGAGAGCGCAGTGGTTCCGTGGACCTGGTCCCTTGCGATGGCTGAACTGACAGACGAGATCCGGGCGCGGATCGGTGTCGTCTACCCGAGCGATGACGAGCTTCAGTGATGGGGGGAGTCGCTCACAGCAAGCAGGAACTGAACTTTTCGACCGTAATCCAGGGGGCGACACCGTTGTTCGGCGCGACGCTGGTTCCGGAACCACAGCGCCTTCTCGACGAGGTCCACTCCTCGGGAGTCGACGCCTTCGATGCGGGACTGGCCTACACGGACCCCGACGGCACCTGTGATGGACGTCTGGGTGCCTGGGTGGCAGATCGGGGTGTGCGAGACGTCGTCACCCTCATCGGGAAGGGGTGCCACCCCGGCCCTCCCGACTGGTCCGCTTCCCGGGTCCACCCGGAAACGGTCGCCGTCGACGTCGCCGCCACTCTCGACCGGATGGGTACCGACCACCTCGACCTCTGGTTGTTCCATCGGGACGATCCGTCAGTCCCGGTCGAGGAATTGGTCGATGCTGCCGAGAGACAGGTCGAGGCAGGGACGATCGAGGCATGGGGGGTGTCGAACTGGTCAACCGATCGACTCCGTCAGGCCATCGGCATTGCTGTCACCTCACCGCCGATCGCCACCAGTTCGCAGTACTCCCTCGTCGACCAGTTGGCCGAACCATGGCAAGGCGTAACCACCCTCACCGGCACCGAACGTGCTGGAGAACGGGAGTGGCTCGCGGATACCGGGATCGCCGTCCTGGCTTGGTCACCCCTGGCCGGTGGCTATCTGACAACAGTGCACGAACCCGGATCAACCGAGGACCGGACGACTACCCGCTGCTATGACTCGCCGGAGAATCGAGGAAGGCGGGACCGAGCCCAACAGTTCGCCCGCTCCAGGGGCTGCAGCCCGGAACAGGTCGCAATCACGTTCGTGGCGACTTCTCCATTCAAGACACATGTGGTGAGCGCCGCCCGCAGCGGCGAGGAGGCCGCTGCGAATTGTGAGGCGGCTTCCATGGACCTCACCGTCGATGAACGACGGTGGCTCGAGTTCGGCACATGAACGTTGCCGAGTTGACTCAGGATGCTCCCATGACGTTGGCGACCGACTAGCCGGAAGACGCTCGGCCCCGCCCAGAGCGACAATGGGACGGACCCCGGTGCTCCGACTTCAACGGCACCCACCGCTGAGCTGACCAGTGAAATCGACGGGAGGCCTGAATCCTCTATGTCAGTCGTGCCAGTCGAGCGCTGTACGCATCGTGGTTTCGAAATCTTCGAAACTCATGGACGTCTTCGTGGCATCAATGAGAGCAGCATCCTCGCCAACCAACGTCCGGAACGGCATCGAGGGGTCGGTGGCCGCACGCACCATGGCGTCAGCGACAGCTTGGGGGTCGGAGGGGGGACCACCACCGTCAAGGCTTGTCAGGGAGTTCCGAAATGCAAGGGCCCGCTGCTCCTGAGGAGAACCGGTCCAACTTGCCGGATGGACAATGTTGTCCTGAAAGCCCGTCGCGAACCGTCCGGGCTGGATGAGATGGACTCGGATCCCGAGCTGGGATACCTCAAAGTGCAGGGATTCGCTCATCGCTTCGAGGGCGTGCTTCGATGCCGAGTAGGCGCCGCCATAGGGCGGGGCCACCCGTCCGGCGATGCTGCTGACATTTACGATCACCCCGCTTCCACGCTCACACCAGATCGGGAGCACAGCTCGCATCGTGCGCAGGGGGCCCATGACGTTGGTCTCGAACTGGCGCTGCATGAGTGCATCGTCGATCTGTTCGATCGCACCCTGCACCTCAAACCCAGCGTTGTTGACGAGCACGTCGATGTCGAGGGGGTCGGCAATGCAGGCTTCGACCGAATCTGGATCGCAGACGTCGAGTTGCCGAATCTCGATGGGGAGCCCTTCGTCCTCGGCGGTACTGCGTAGTTCTGCTCCCTTGGCGAGGGTACGCATCGTGGCGATCACCTGATGGCCCTCGCGGGCGAGGGAAAGGGCGGCCAATCTGCCGAAACCACTGTTGCTGCCGGTTATGAGGATCTTCGTCATCCGGGAATCCTAGAGTCAGGTGATGGGCCAAGGCTTCAACACCTGGCACTACGGACTGGTCGCGCTCTGGTGGGCGGGGTTCAAAGTCGGCGGAGACGACGTCGGATTCTCTCGGGATGCCATCGAGCGGTGCGGGGCACCGGCATTGGACGCCGGTTGTGGCACCGGGCGCCTGCTGCTCGCCTTCCTGCGTTCGGGCATGGACGTCGCCGGCAGCGACATGTCCGGCAACATGCTCGGCGGCGAAGCCGGCCGCTGCGTCCCGGACCCTGAGCACCCAGGGCCTGGGACGGCCGCAGGCCGATCAACCACCACCCGGATCGATGGGGGTGATCGGTGGGTGGGCGGCCTCGACGACCGTGGCGGCAGCCAGGGTGAGGTCCTCGCGGTGCCGGTCGGCGACGAACTGCACCCCGAGCGGCCGCCCGCCGTCGTTCAGCCCCACGGGAATCTGGGTGGCCGGGAGGCCGAGCAGGTTCGCTGGCACGATCGGCGTGAATACCCCGTCGTAGAGGTCGCGGATGGCCACAGGATCCTCGGAGAGATCCGCATGGTGGTCGAACGGAGGCTGGTACCAGGTAGGAAGGACCAGGACCGGATGGTCGTCAAGGAAGCCGGCCCACGCCCGGGCCAGCCGGAAGCGTTCGGTGTGTGCGACCTGGGGCGTCATGCCGGAGGCCGGCCAGAAGTCCATCGAGGCCCGCACCAGGTGACTTCCATCCAGGGACAGGACATCACCAAGACCGGACAGCGTCGCCGGAAAGTCGTGGCCGAGCAGGTGGCCCCACACCTCGTAGCAGCGCTCCAACTCGGGTGGAAGGGTGTCGACGACCTCCCACCCGGCGTCGGCCAGGGCGTCGGCGGCCCGCTGGACCGCCTGGCGGGCATCGGGGTGGACCGGTCCGCCGGGCAGGTCGGTGGGGATCGCTGCCCGCCTCGCCGCGGGTGCGCCGTCGTACCCCACGTCGACGGTCCGAGCGTCGCGGGGGTGGCGACCGATCGTCACCCGGAGCATGGCCTCCAGATCGGCGACGCTGCGGGCCATGGGGCCTGCCACGGCCATTAGCTGTCGGGCCACCATCGGATCGGCCGCGTACTGAGACGAGCCGCACACCGGAAGGCGACCCAGCGAGGTCTTGGTGGCGGAGATGCCACAGCAGTAGGCGGGGTTGCGGACCGACCCTCCGAGGTCGGTTCCAACCCCCATCGGTGACATGCCGGAGGCGATGGCCGAGGCCTCACCACCCGACGAGCCGCCGGCCGTCCTGTCCGGGTTCCATGGGTTACGCGTCAGGCCGAAGAGGGGGTTGTCGGTGGCGAGGCGCAGTCCCATCTCGGGGAGGTTGGTCTTGGCGATGGGAATGGCTCCGGCAGCCTTCAGCCGTCCGATGCACGGATCATCGAGGGTGGCGATCCCGTCGGCAAAGGACACGACGCCCTGGGTGGTGGGATGGCCGACCAGGTCCAGGCTGTCCTTCACCGTCATGGGCACGCCGTGGAATGGGCCAGTGGGTCGGCCGTCGATGACTGCCCGGTCGGCTGCGTCGGCAGCCTCGCGGGCCTCGTCGGCAAGAACCAGGACCGCAGCGTTCAACCAGCCGTTCACCTCGTCGATGCGTTCAAGGTGGGCGTCTACCACCTCCCGGCTGGACACCTCACCGTCGGCGATCATGGCTGCCAACTCCAGCCCGGTCCGGTTCCAGAGAACGTCGTCCACCATGGCAACCTAACCACCGTTGACTAGGCGAGGAGGAGCGGGGATGGCGAAGGTCCAGGCCAACGGGATCACCATCGAGGTCCAGGAGATGGGCAGTCCGGCCGATCCCCCGATCCTCCTGATCATGGGGCTGAATGCCCAACTGACGGTGTGGCCAGAGGGGTTCTGCCGTGGACTGGCCGATCGGGGCCATCGTGTGATCCGCTTCGACAACCGGGACGTCGGCCTCAGCACCTGGCTGGATGAACATCCGCCGGGTGATCCGATCGAGGCCCTGTTCACCGTCCTCGGAGGCGGGACCATCGAGGCGCCCTACTCCTTGGCCGACATGGCCGACGACGCCGTCGGCGTCCTGGATGCCCTCGACCTCGGATCGGCCCACATAGTCGGAGCCTCCCTCGGCGGCATGATCGGCCAGCACGTGGTGACCCGCCACCCGGATCGGGTCCGGACGTTCACATCCATAATGTCGATGCCCCGGTTCATACCGATGGGGATCGAGGTGGCGCTGTCGCTTCAGCCCCCCGAGGTGGACCCATCTGACCGTGAGGCGATCGTGTCGGCGGGGATCGAGGCGGCGCGGCTCATCACCGGTACCGGTTACCCGTTCGACGAGGCGTACGTGCGGCGCGAGGCCCTCGCCAACCTGGACAGGGCCTGGCATCCGGACGGTGGTGTCAGGCAGGTGCTGGCCGCCCTGGCCGACGGCGATCGGCGGCCGGCGCTGAGTGCGGTCGACGTTCCGACTCTGGTGGTCCACGGCACCGATGATCCGCTCATCCTGCCGCAAGGTGGCCAGGAGACCGCTGACGCGATTCCCGGCGCCGAGTTGGTCTGGATCGAGGGGATGGGCCACGAACTCCCCGAGGGTGCATGGCCCCAGATCCTGGATCCGATCTCCGAGTTGGCCGCCCGCGTCGAAGCGGTAGGGACCACCGGGTAGCCGCCACCACTTGGATATCGGCTCTACCGACCCGATTCACTTCCGCCATGGGCGACGAGTCGTGGACACGTGCAGCGGGCGAGTTGGCGGCGATGATCGCCGGGGCGAGACCTCCAGTAGGGCAGTGGTCGACGCCCACCTTGCCCGCATCGGGGAGGTGGACGGGGACCTGAACGTCATCGTCCGCGTACTGGACGAGGGTGCACGGGCAGGCGCCGATGCCGCCGACATCGAGGCGGCGCTGGGCACCATCACGCCCATCAACCCGGTCACCGGCTGACCCGACACCTCCCGGATCGGCCCGGCGGGCCGCCCGCTCTACGACACTGCCCGCTCAGGCGGTTCGTACCGCCCGGATCACCTTGGCCGGTACGCCGGCGACCGTCGTGTGCTCCCCGGTGGCCTCCAGGCCGACCTCTGCCATCGCGGCGACTATCACCGCCACGTCGACAGGGGTCATCTCGGCCTCGTGGCCGGCGTGCGTCCCGTGGTCCGGATGCGCCGGGTCGTCGAAGTCCTCGTCCACCAGCACCAGACGGCCACCCGGGGCCAGCACCCGGGCGAACTCCCGCCACACCGCACCGTGGTCCACCCAGTGGTGGACGGCGTTGGCGGCCCACAGCACCTCTGTCGAGCCGCCGGCCACCGGAAGGTCCTCGGCCACACCCGACTCAACGGTGATCCGTCGCCGGGCACGTTGCAGGAGTCGCCTGAACCCACAGAAGGCCCGCATGAAGCCGGACGGGTCCACGGCGACCACGTGGGCCCCACGCTTTGCGGCCAGCACGGTGGCCGGACCCATGCCGGACCCCACGTCCAGCCCCCGCTCGCCGGGCTCCGGATCGGCCAGGTCGACCACGGCACGGTTCACGTCCGACATCCAGAAGTGCCGTATCCGCAGCAGCCAGTGGAGCTTGGCCTTCAGCCCCTTGTCGTGGTCGTGTCGGTGGTGGTCGTGGGCCATCGGAGTCGGCTCCTCGGTTCGCCGGCGCCCGCCGGCGGCCGACCCGGAGCCTGCCACGATCCGACGGGGTACCGCTGCGACCGGCATGGAAGACTCTGCCGGTGACTCAGAACCCCCAGCCGCTGGGCGGCAACGAGATGCCCCGATACGGCGGCATCGCCACCTTCATGCGACTCCCGGGGACCACCTCGCCTGCCGACCTGGACGTCGCCATCGTCGGCGTCCCGCTGGACACCGGCACGTCGAACCGCCCCGGCGCACGGTTCGGTCCCCGTGGCATCCGCGATGAGTCGGTGCTGCTACGCCCCTACAACATGGCCACCCGGGCCGCCCCTTTCGACAGCCTTCGCATCGACGACACCGGCGACGTGGCAGCCAACCCGTTCGACCTGCTGGCTGCCGTGGATGCCATCGAGGAACACTTCGACGGCCTCCTGGCCAGTGACGTGATCACCGCCTCGATGGGCGGCGACCACACGGTGGTGCTTCCCATCCTGCGTGCCATGGCGAAGAAGCACGGGCCCGTCGGCCTTGTCCACGTCGACGCCCACACCGACGTCAACGACACGATGTTCGGATCCAAGATCGCCCACGGCACGCCGTTCCGCCGTGCCGTCGAGGAGGGCCTCCTGGCAGGCGACCGGGTCGTACAGATCGGCGTCAGGGGCACCGGCTACGCCGCCGACGACTTCGACTGGTCACGCCAGCAGGGATTCCGGGTGGTCCAGGCCGAGGAGTGCTGGCACCGGAGCCTGGAGCCCCTCATGGCCGAGGTCCGTGACCAGCTCGGCGAAGGACCCGTGTACCTAAGCTTCGACATCGACGGGTTGGACCCGGCCTACGCCCCGGGAACCGGCACACCGGAGGTCGGCGGCCTCACCATGCCCCAGGCCCTCGAGGTGGTGCGGGGGTGCCGTGGCCTGGACGTCGTGGGCTGCGACCTGGTCGAGGTGGCCCCCATCTACGACACCAGCGGGATGACCAGCCTGGTCGGCGCCAACCTGCTCTACGAGATGCTCTGCGTGCTGCCCGGTGTCCAGTACCGCTCCTGAGGCGTCGACGCCGGGACCGCCCGACGGCCCAAGCCTCACGCCCTACTTCTTCATCCTCTTCGGGATGTCGGCCGGGCTGGCATGCATCATCGTGCTGCTGGCCGAGCTCCGGGACGAGTTGGGCTTCTCGGAGATGGACATTGGCCTGGCCATCGGCTCGGGCTTCGCGGCGGCGTTCGTGGCCAGCCTGCTCATGGCCCCCCACGCCGACCGGGGCCGAGCCCCGACGATGCTCCGGGCCGGACTCCTGCTGGGCGTCCTCGGCATGGTGCTCCTCGCCGTCGGCCAGGAACTCTGGCACTACGTGCTGGGCAGGGCGGTGTTCGGATTCGCCCTCGGTACTGCCGGTCCGGCCGCCCGACGGACGGTCATCGTGGCCGACCCGGCGAACCTGGGTCGCAACATGGGCCGCCTTGGAGCCTGGGACGTCGGAGGCTTCGTGGCCGGCCCGATGATCGCCGCCGGCCTGAACCTGCTCGGCGGCTTCCGCCTCACCTTCTGGACAATGGCGGTGGCCTTCGCTCTGCTGGTACCCACCGCCTTCCGGGCCCGATCCGATACGGCGGCCCGCGACGTGGAGGGACGCGGGCTGAAGGGCCTCATGCGCATCCGTCGCCTGAACGGCGCCTTCTTCGTGGTCGCCGCCTACTTCGTGTTCATCGGTGCCTTCGAATCCGTCTGGATTCTGGAGATGGACAGCCGTGGTGCCTCCAACATCGTCCTGGCCATCGGCATCACCATGGCTGCCCTACCCATCCCGCTGCTCTCTCCGTTGGGAGGCTCGCTGGCCCAGCGGTATGGAGCCCGTCGCTGGGTGATCGGCAGCCTGGGCTCCATCACGCTGATGATCACCTTCTACGGAATCGTCCCCGGCGTGGCCGCCCTGGTGGCCCTCACCATGGCCACCTCGGTGCTGGAGGGCTTCGGATTCCCGGCTGCACCCATGCTGGTGGCCGCGGCGGTGCCCGAGGACCGACAGGCATCGGCCCAGGGGCTCATGGGCGCCGTCGAGGTGGCCACCGGGGCCGTGGCGGCAATCGCCGCCGCCTGGGTCTACGCGGCCTACGGCGATACGACGACGTGGGCCGCCACAGCTGCCGTCATGGCGATACTGCTCGTCATCGGTGCAATACTCACCCGTCCAGAGGACCGCCAGCTGGTCCGACCCGGCATTCCGACCGACCCCACCAGGAGGCCCTTCCGGTGACCGACGCCCTGCTCCACCCGTTCTCGCCGCCGAGCATGCCCGAGGGTGACTTCATCGAGATCGTGCGTGGCGAGGGATCGCTCGTGTTCGACTCCAACGGTCGCGAGTACGTCGATGCGATGGCCAACCTGTGGCTCTGCCAGGTCGGCCACGGTCGCACCGAGATCATCGACGCGGTCACCGAACAGATGCACAAGTTGGAGGCGTACAACACCTTCGCACCGTTCACGAACGCACCGGCCGCCCGGGTGGCCGAGATGATCGTGGAGCGGTCGCCACATCCGGATGGCCGGGCATTCCTGGGCTGTTCCGGGTCCGAGGCCGTCGACACGGCCCTCAAGATCGCCAGGCAGGTCCAGCAGCGCCGTGGCCATACCGGCCGCCAGGTCATCGTGAAGCGCACCAACGGCTACCACGGCACCAACTTCGGCGGGACCTCAGCTCAGGGCATCGCCCCCAACCGGGAAGGGTGGGGCGACCTGGTCCCCCACTTCGTGGAGGTACCCCACGACGACCTCGAGGCCATGGCGTCGGTCTTCGCCGAGCAGGGTGACCGCATCGCCGCTGTCCTGACCGAGCCGGTCCAGGGTGCCGGGGGCGTGTTCCCACCCGCCGACGGATACCTGGAGGGCCTGAGGCGCCTGTGCGATGACAACGGTGCCCTTCTCATCTTCGACGAGGTGATCTGCGGGTTCGGCCGGACCGGCGAGTGGTTCGGGGCCCAGACCTTCGGCGTCACGCCGGACCTGATCACGTTCGCCAAGGGCGTCACCTCCGGCTACCTCCCGCTGTCGGGCGTGATCCTCTCGCGCAGCGTCTGCGAAGAACTGGAGGAGCCCGGGTTTCTTCTGCGGACCGGCTACACCTACTCGGGCCACCAGGCATCGTGCGCTGCGGGCATCGCCAACCTTGAGATCATGGAGAGGGAAGGACTCGACCGGCGTGCCAACCACGTCGGCGAGAGGTTCCAGGAAGGCCTGCGGGCCCTGCAGGCCGATGGCCTCATCGAGTCATGGCGTGGGATGGGCGCCGTCTACGCCGCCGAACTGGGTCGGGACTCGATCCCGGTGCGAAACGAGATCCTGACCAACGGTGTGATCGTGCGGCCCATAGGCACGTGCCTCGCCATCTGCCCGCCTCTGGTCATCACCGACGACGAGGTGGGACGGGTCATCGACACCATGGCTGCCGCCCTGCGGTAGCCGGGGACCGGTCAGCCGGTCCCCCAGGAGAACGTCAGCTTCTCCATCTTCAGGATCGAGAACACCTCCGTCGCCTCCACGCCCTCGATGGTGCGTATCCGGTCGTTCACCAGCGCCAGGAGGGCCTCGTTGTCCTCGCAGAGGACCTCGGCTAGCACGTCGTACCGACCGGCGACGATGAGCACGTACTCGGACTCGACCAGTTCGGCCACAGCGGCAGCGACAACCCGCACGTCGCCGACCACCGTGATCCCGACCATGGCCTGTGTGGTCAGGCCCAGGCTGAGCGGGTCCGTGACGGCTACGACCTGCATGACACCCCGCTCGGTCAGGCGGTTGACCCGCTGGCGGGCCGCCGCCTGGGACAGGCCCACCCTGGGACCCAGCTCGGCGTACGACATGCGGCCGTCCACCTGCAGCTCTGAGATGATCGCCCGGTCCACGCCGTCCAGCGGGAACACCTCGCTGCGGTCCGCACCTGAAGCGCCTACAAGCTTGTTCACATGCCCACCTCCGCCATCGCCTCGGTGAGGGCCTGTCGGAGCTTCGAGGTGATCTCGGCGAACTCGTCGGGTCCGGCGATGAGCGGGGGCGAGAGCTGGATGACCGGCTCACCCCTGTCATCGGCCCGGCAGATGAGGCCCAGCTCCAGCAGCCGGTTCGAGAGGAAGCCCCGCAGCAGGTGTTCGCGCTCCTCGTCGTTGAACGAGACCCGATCGGTCCGGTCCTTCACCAGCTCGATGCCGTAGAAGTAGCCGGCACCCCTGATGTCACCGACGATGGGCAGGTCGGCCAGGTCGTCCAACGCTGCCCGGAAGGCAGGTTCGTTGGTCTGGACGTGTTCGAGGATCTTCTCGTCCTCGAAGATCTGGAGGTTGGCCAGCGCCACCGCACAGCTCACCGGGTGGCCGGCGAACGTGATGCCGTGCAGGAACGACTCGCCGGTACCCACGAACGGCTCTGCCACCTTGTCTCTGACCAGCATGGCGCCCAACGGTGCGTAGCCGGAAGTGAGCCCCTTGGCGCAGGTGATCATGTCCGGCTGGTAGTCGTAGCGCTCGCAACCGAACATGTGGCCGAGCCTGCCGAAGGCGCAGATCACCTCGTCGGAGACGAGCAGCACGCCGTACCGGTCACAGATCTCGCGCACCCGCGCCCAGTAGCCGGGCGGCGGGGTGAAGCAGCCCCCGGCGTTCTGTACCGGCTCCAGGAACACGGCGGCGATCGTCTCGGGACCCTCCCGGAGGATGGCCTCCTCGATGGCGTCCGCGGCGTGCAACGTGCAGTGGGGGTCGTCCTGGCACGTCGGGCACCGGTAGTGGTTGGTCTCGGGCACCTTGACTGCACCGGGGACCAGTGGCTCGAACACGGTCTTGATGGAGTCCAGACCGGTGATGGACAGCGCACCCATGGTGGTGCCGTGGTAGGCGAGGTTGCGGCTGATGACCTTTACGCGGTCGGGCTGACCCTTCAACTTGAAGTACTGGCGTGCCAGCTTCCACGCCGACTCGACGGCCTCCGAGCCGCCGGTGGTGAAGAACACCCGGTTCAGGTCGCCGGGTGCCAGCCCTGCCAGCTTCGCCGCCAGCTCGATGGCCTTCGGGTGACCGTAGGTCCAGATCGGGAAATAGCCGAGCGTCGCCGCCTGGTCGCCGGCAGCCCTGGCCAGCTCGGGACGTCCGTGGCCCAACTGGCTCACAAAGAGGCCGGCGAGGCCGTCCAGGTACCGGTTGCCCTCGGCGTCCCAGACATGGCAGCCCTGGCCCCGTTCGATGACCCGCGTACCGTCGACGTCGTTCCTGAGGACCGAAAAGTGGCCCCAGAGGTGCCTCTCGGCCAGCTCCGCCAACCGCCTGTGTTCGCTCATCGCCTGCTCTCCACGTCGTGTATTCGGGCCTGACCGGTTGTCGCCGCCAGTCGCCCGGGGACCGCCCGCCCGGGGGTGGGGCGGGGCGCATCGTGCGCCCCGCCCCACCGGCCCGGAAGGGAGGGCTGTACTAGCCGCGTGCCCTTGTCAGGACATCTGTGAACTGGATCTCGAAGTCACCGGTGTCCTCGATGAACTCGAGGCGCTTCATCGTCTCCGCTGACGGATAGATGATCTGGTTGTCCAGGACCTCCTGGTCGATGAACTCCTCGGCGGCGCCGTTCGGGCTGGCGTACCAGTTGAAGTTGGTCAGCTGGGCGCCGTTCTGGGCGTCCAGCAGGAAGTTCATGAAAGCGAACGCCGTGCACGGATGCGGCGCGTCCACCAGGACGGCCATGCCGTCGACCCAGATGGTTCCACCCTCGTCGGGCACGAAGTAGGTGTACTCGCTCTCACCCTCCTCGAAGTCCCACAGGAAGTTGCCGCTGTAGCCGTGGCCGACGATGGTCTCTCCGCTGACGATCAGCTCGCTGTACTGGTCCGAGTCGAACGCAGCGACCCGACTGACGGCATCGGCTATGACAGCCTCGGCCTCAGCCAGCTCGTCGGCCGACGTGGAGTTCAACGAGTAGCCCAGGTACTTGAGGGCGGCGCCCACGGTCTCGCGGGGGTCGTCCAGCAGGGTGATGGCACCGTCCAGTCCGTACTGCTCGGCCAGGTCGGCGTCGAACAGGAGACCCCAGGTCAGTGGCACGTCACCGGTCACCCCGAGGTCGACACCGACACCGGTGGTCCCCCACTGGTAGGCCGACGTGTAGGTGCTTCCCGGATCGAAGGGCGGATCGGCGAACTTGTCTGCGATGTTGGACCGATTGGGAACCGCCGCGACCTGCACCGGCTGGATCATCGCCTCGGAGACGAGGATCGAGATCATGTAGTCGGACGGGATGATCATGTCGTAGCCGGATCCGCCGTGCTCCACCTTGGCGAACATCTCCTCGTTGGACGGGTAGAAGTCCTCGATGACCGTGACCCCGAACTCGTCCTGGAACGCCGTGATCAGGTCGGGGTCCATGTACTCGGACCAGTTGAAGAACGCCAGGTCGCCGTCGGTCTCGCCGAAGGCGCACTGCTTGAAGGCCGAGGCCTCCTCTTCGTCGCTGCCGCATCCGACGGCCACGACGCTGATCACCCCCAGTAGGGCTACCGCTCGCATCCACTTCCTCATGTCTTTCACCTTTCCTCCCTCCCCGAGCCTGTTGCCCGGGAGAACACCAGCGACGCCAGCACGAGGCTGATCGACGCCGTCAACATCACGACCGACACGGAGTTCACGAGGGGGCTTACGCCCTTTCTCAACATGCCGAACACGTACACCGAGATCGGGGTGGCGCCCACCGCCGCCACGAAGCTGGAGACGACCACGTCATCCAACGAGATCGTGATGGCCAGCAGGGCACCACCGATCACGCCCGGCATTATCTGCGGGAGCGTGACCCGCCGGAATGCCTGCCAGCGGTTTGCGTAGAGGTCGGCCGCCGCCTCCTCCATGGATGCGTCCAGGTTGGCGAGGCGGGCCCGCACGACCACCGAGACGAACGAGATGTTGAAGGCCACATGGCTGAGGACCAGCTTCTCGAGGCCGGACGAGAGGTCGACGCCCGGAATCACGTTGAACCACTCGGCCGCCTCGCCGAAGAAGACGAGCATCATCACGGCCATGGTGACGTCGGGGATGATGATCGGAAGGTAGAGAACAGCGTCGAACGCCTTCTGGCCCCACCAGCGGAAGCGTTCCAGGGCCAGGGCACTGGCGGTGCCCAGCACCACGGCTATGACCGTGGAGAAGAGGCAGACCTTGACCGACACCCAGATCGACTTCTGGACGTTGTCGTTGTCCAGAAACGCCTCGTACCAGCCGAAGGTGAAGCCCTTCCAGTTTCCGACAGCGTTGCTGTCGTTGAACGAGAACACGAACAGGACCACGATCGGGGCGTAGAAGAAGACGAAGACGAGCAGCGAGTGGCCCCGCAACCACCACCTTGAGAGCCCCTGCGGCTCGGCGGTCGACCTGGCGACGCCCTTGCTCACAGGTTCTTCCCTCCGGAACGGAAGTACAGCAGCGTGCCGAGCAGCATCACAACCAGCACCACGACCGAGACGGCCGATCCGACCGGACCGTTCCGGGCAGACAGGAACTGCAGAACGATGTAGCTACCCAGCAGGCCCTCCTTGTTGCCTCCCAGGATCGCCGGCGTGACGTAGGCCCCGAAGCTCGGCACGAACACCAGGATCGAGCCGGCCACCACGCCGGGCTTGGACAACGGCCAGACCACGCGCCGGAACGCACCCCAGCCATTGGCGTAGAGGTCGCGGGCCCCCTCGACGAGGCTCCAGTCGATCCGCTCAATGGCCGCGTAGAGGGGCAGGACCATGAACGGCAGGTAGCCGTAGACCAGTCCCAGGATCACCGCGTTGGTGGTGAACAGGATGCGGCCGTCGCCGAGGCCGGTGGCCTGGACCATCTGCGTGACCAGCCCGTCGCTGTCCAGCAGGACCCTCCAGGCATACGTTCGGATCAGGAAGTTGGACCAGAACGGGATCATGATCCCGACGAGCAGCAGGTTTCGGGTGACCGCGCTGCGTGTGGAGATGAAGTACGCCAGCGGGTAGGCCAGCACGATGCAGATGACCGTGGTCAGGGCCGCTACCCAGAGGGACCGCCACGCCACCGTGAGCACGATGTCGTCACCCAGGCGGGCGTATGCGTTGAGGTTCCAGTCCCGGAGTTCCGTGCGGCCACTGCGGGTCCGGGTGGCGAACGAGTAGGCGACGACTACCCCCAGGGGGATGACGAAGAAGACCAGCAGGTAGATGATCGCCGGCAGGCCCAGCAGGAATCCCTGGCGGGCCTTCGCCCGCTCGGCCTGGCGCTCCAATCCGGGCGTCGCCACCTCGGATGGACCGGCCACGCCGTGTGCCTCGTCCGGGGGAGCGGCGACGGACATCAGCCGGTGACCACCGCTGCGTGCCAGGGCTCGAACGACACGGTGACCTCGTCTCCGACGTCGCGCCGGTCCACGGCCAGGGTGGCGGGACAGCGGACCTCGAGGTGCATCCAGTCGATGCCGACTCCGTAGACGATTGCGTTGCCCAGGTAGGTGACCGTCTCCACCCGACCCTCCAGGTGGTGGAGGCCTGCCGGGGCCTCGCCGCGACGATGCACCGTCAGGCGCTCCGGCCTTACCGTCACGGCCACGGCCTCACCGGTTGGGCGGTCCGATGACAGGCGGAGGCGCTGGCCGTTGGCCAGGACTACCTCGTCGGCAGCGGCGACCGTCGCCTCGAGGAAATTGCTCTGCCCGATGAAGTCGGCCACGAACCGGGTGGTGGGTCGCTCGTAGATGGCCTCGGGCGTGTCCACCTGTAGCAGGCGACCGTCGTGCATGACGCCGATCCGGTCGCTCATCGTGACCGCCTCCTCCTGGTCGTGGGTCACGTAGACGAAGGTGATCCCGACCTCCCGTTGGAGGTTCTTCAGCTCATGCTGCATCTGCTGGCGGAGCTTCAGGTCGAGGGCACCCAGCGGCTCGTCCAGCAGGAGGACCTCGGGCCTGTTCACGAGCGCCCTGGCGAGGGCGACGCGCTGCTGCTGCCCGCCGGAGAGCTGCCCGGGCTTGCGATGGGCCATGCTGCCCATCTCCACGAGCTGGACGGCCCAGTCGATCAACTCGGCACGTTCGCCGGCCGGGATCTTTCGCATCTCCAGGCCGAACCCGATGTTCTTCGCCACCGTCATGTGGGGGAAGAGGGCGTAGTTCTGGAACACGGTGTTGACGGGTCGCCTGTTTGGCGGCCGGAGTCCCATCTCCTCGCCGTGGATCCGGATGGAGCCTGCGGTCGGCAACTCCAGGCCGGCGATCATCCGGAGGGTGGTCGTCTTGCCGCAGCCGGACGGGCCCAGCAGCGAGAAGAACTCGCCGTCGGCGACCGTGAGGTCGAGGTTGTCTACCGCGGTGACCTCGGTCCCCGACCGATCACCGAACCGCTTTACGACGCCCTGCAACTCCACCGCCGTTCGCGGTCCATCCGTGGTGTCATGCATCGACCCAGGTCCTCCCCCTGCCTCGTCGACTCCCCCTCCCGGAGGGGCTACCCTCCAGAACGTGCCCGATGCTACCGATTCCGTCGCTGCCGTGCCAGTCCTACGACGGATTCCGTCTCTTTTGCCTGTTCCGACGATGTTATTCGTCGTCTCCCACTCCCTGTTGGCGGGAGCTTGATGAGCGCCGAGACGGTCGGCATGCGGGCGCTGGCCGAAGCCCGACCGGAGGTGTTCTGGCTGGATCGACCCGAGCGACCTGAGCCGTCGCCCTACCTGGACACCGACCTGGACGTCGACCTCGTCATCGTGGGGGGCGGCTTCACCGGACTCTGGACGGCACTCTCCGCCGCGGAGGCAAACCCCGGACGGTCCGTCGTGGTACTCGAGGCCGACGCCATGGCCACCGGGGCGTCCGGACGAAACGGTGGCTTCTGCGAAGCCTCCCTCACCCACGGGCTCGAGAACGGTGTCGCGCACTGGCCCGGCGAGGTCGACACGCTCCTCCGACTCGGCGACGAGAACCTGGCCGGACTGCTCGACGCCATCTCCCGCCACGGCATCGACTGCTCGCCGGAAGCGACAGGAGCGCTGAGCGTCGCAGTCAACCCGTGGCAGGTCGACTCGCTGGCCGATAGCGCCGCACTCCACGAGGCACTCGGCCGGTCGGTGACCCTGCTGGACGCCCCATCCACCCGCTCCGAGGTTGACTCTCCCACCTATCTGGGCGGGATCCGACACCAGGACGGCACGGTGATGCTGGACCCCGCAAGGCTGGCCTGGGGTCTGCGACGCGCCGCCGAGTCACTCGGGGTGCGGTTCTTCGAGAACACGTCAGCACGCTCGATCGAAGCCGTAGGTGGCGACGGGACGGCGAGCGTCAGGATCCGGACCGACGCCGGTTCGGTGGCCGCCGACCGCGCCGTGGTTGCAACCAACGCATTCCACCCGCCGATCCGTCGCATCCGCCGCTACGTCGCACCGGTCTACGACCACGTCCTGGTCACCGAACCCCTCTCAACCGACCAGATGGCTGCCGTCGGATGGTCGAACCGTCAGGGCCTCTCGGACTCGGGCAGCCAGTTCCACTACTACCGCCTCACCGCCGACGACCGGATCCTGTGGGGCGGCTGGGATGCCCTCTACCACTTCGGCAATCTGGTAGGCCCGGCCGTCGAGCACAGCCCGGGCACCTCCCGGATGCTGGCCACCCACTTCTTCGAGACCTTCCCCCAACTGGAGGGCCTGTCATTCACCCACAGGTGGGGTGGACCGATCGCCACCACCAGCCGGTTCACCTGCACATGGGGTACCAGCCACGCCGGGGCGGTCTCGTGGGCAGCCGGATACACCGGTCTCGGCGTTGGAGCCAGCCGGTTCGGTGCTCAGGTGGCCCTGGACCTGGTCGACGGGCTTGCCTCCGAACGGACCGAACTCGAAATGGTCCGACGGGCACCGTTCCCGTTCCCGCCCGAGCCGCTGCGCTGGCCGGCAATCCAGATCACACGCCGGGCCATACAGCGATCGGATCGACGCGGTGGACGTCGGGGACCGTGGCTGGCGCTGCTGGATCGATTCGGAATCGGCTTCGACAGCTGACGGGACCTAGGTTCTCGACCATGCACCCCCGATCGAACGGACCGTCGGTCGACGCCTCCGAGGATCCCAGGTACCGGATGGTGTCGCTCTGGCACGACACGGTGCCCGGCTCGTTCGCCCCCCGCCCGGCCCTGCCCGGCGACCGGGACGCCGACGTGGCCATCGTTGGGGCCGGCTACACGGGGCTGTGGACCGCCTACCACCTTCTCCGCCTGGACCCGACGATCCGGGTGGTGGTCCTGGAGCGCAAGGTCGCCGGCTACGGCGCATCGGGACGCAACGGCGGATGGGCGCTGGGCGAGTACAGCATCAGCCCCATGGACTGGGCGGCCCGGGCCGGCACCGGTGCCGCCATCCGCCAGATGCGGGCCCTGTACGACGCCATCGACGACATCGGTCGGGTGGCTGACGCCGAGGGGATCGACTGCCACTACGCCAAGGGCGGCTGGATCGACCTGGCCCGCAGTTCCGTCCAGGCCGATCGGATATCGGCCGGGGTGCGGGCGCGACACGACCTGGGCCTGACGGCCGATGACGTCCGCTGGGTGGACGCCGACGAGGCCCGCAGGTTCTGCAACGCCACCGATGTCGTGGGCGGCTGGTTCAACGCACACGTCGCCGCCATCCACCCCTGCCGACTGGTCCGCGGCCTGGCCGAAGCCGTGGAGCGGCTGGGCGGGACCATCCACGAGGAGACCGCCGTCCTCAACATCGAGCCGGTGGACGGATCAGGATCAGCCCGGATGGTCACCGACAGGGGGACGGTCCGGGCCGGGGTCGTCGTGCGCGCTGCCGAGGGCTACACCCGGGACCTGGCCGGACACCGCCGGACCATCGCCCCCGTCTACTCCATGATGGTGGCCACCGAGCCGCTCCCGGCCGGCGTCTGGGAGGAGATCGGCCTGACGGACCGCCCCACCTTCGGCGACGGTCGGAACCTCATCATCTACGGCCAGCGGACCGCCGACGGCCGCCTCGCCGTCGGAGGCCGCGGTGCCCCGTACCGGTTCGGGTCGAAGGTCGTCTCCACCACCGGCGCCCACCACCCGGTCCACGACTCGGTGGAGGCCACCATCCGACAGATGTTCCCCATGGTCGGAAACGCCGCGATCACCCACCGGTGGGGTGGTGTGCTGGGCCTCTCCAGGGACTGGACGCCGTCGGTCGGATTCGACCGGGCCACCGGCATGGCATGGGGAGGTGGCTACGTGGGCGATGGCGTGGCCACCGCCAAGCTGGCCGGCCAGACCATCGCCGAGCTGGTCACCGGGACGGCGAGCGACCGGACCGACCTTCCATGGGTGGACCACCTGGCCCGGAAGTGGGAGCCCGAGCCGTTCCGCTGGATCGGCATAAACGCCGGCCTCCGGCTGGCGGCCAGTGCCGACCGGGCTGAAGCCAGGACCGGTAGAGCGACCCGCCGGATCGACTGGTTGAACCGCCTGCTGCGGCGTTCCTGACCGGCGATCGACCCGCACGGTGGGCGCCGGCGTGGAAACATTGCACGGTGCCGTACTTCCCCCGGCGGACGGGAGCCGTCGCGCTCCTGGTAATGGTCGGCTCCGCCTGTGGCGCCGGAGTGGGCACAGGCGACGCGGGCGACACGCCGACCACGGGCGCACCATCGACCACCAGCGCGGCGACCACGGGCGCACCGTCGACCACCAGCGCTCCGACAGGCACGACGGCTCCCTCCACCACGGTCCCGATGACGGAGGTTGCTCCCACGACCCCGACCCCGACGGAGGCGGCCACCTGGCCCGACTCGGTCCTCGCCCTCCTCGCGGTGGACGACGACCCGCACACCGAGGGCTACAACAGGGACGACTGGGGAGGCTGGTCGGATGACGACGGGGACTGCCTGAACACCCGCCACGAGGTGCTCATGGCCGAGGCGACCGCCTCCCCGTTCCTGCGGGACGACGGCTGCCTGGTGACCGGCGGCCGCTGGTTGGCGGCGTTCACCGGCACCATCGTGGAGGACCCCCGCTCCCTCGACGTCGACCACTTCGTCCCGCTGGCCAATGCCCACCGGTCCGGCGGTTGGGACTGGACCCGGGACACGAAGCGGCGCTATGCCAACGACCTGACCGACCCCCGACACCTGATCGCCGTGACCGCCTCCGCCAACCGTTCCAAGGGCGACCGTGGCCCCGACGAATGGCCTGGAGACCGGTACCCGGACTTTGATCCGAGCTACCGGTGCCGCTACGCCGACACGTGGGCCGACATCAAGCTCCGTTGGTCCCTCACCGTGACCTCCACGGAGTTGGCGGCACTGGCCGACATGCTCGCCACCTGCGACGGTGACCCATGGTCCGACGTCGCTCCGACAGCGATCATCGACCTGGGTGAACCCGTCGACCTCGGAGAACCCATCGACCTCGGAGAACCCATCGACCTCGGAGAACCCATGGATCTGGGCGAACCGGAGAACGGAGACGACCCACCGAATCCCGGCGACGTCAGGAACTGCGGAGACTTCGACGACTACGCGACAGCCAAGGCCTGGTTCGACACCTATGCAGACGCCTACGGCGACGTGGCGCGCCTCGACGGGGACGGCGATGGCGAGCCGTGCGAGTCGCTCCCCGGAGGTCCCTGAACCGGGAACCGCCGATCACACCGGGAAGCCGGGCGGGCACTCCCACCCAGTTCCCGGGCCGACCCCGCGACGGTTCTGTTGCCGACCTCTAGCTACCGGCGGCAGTGAGTGCCCGGGCGGTCAGGACCCGCGCCAGGTGCTCCCTGTAGGCCCCGTCGGCCTGGTTGTCGGTCGGAGGTTCGGTGCCGTCCGCGGCGCTGGCCGCAGCATCCGTCGCCGAGGCGCCGCCGGCCACGGCCGCCTCGACCGCCGTGGCCCGCATCGGCGTAGCCGCCATGTTCACCAGCGACACGCCTGCACCCCCCTCGGCCACCACCACCCCGACGATGGCCCAGTCCTGGGCCCGCCGGTTGAACTTCTGGTACGACCAACCACCGGTCGAGACCGGCACCCGCACCTCGGTCAGCACCTCGTCGACGCCCAGCACCGACTCCAGGAAGCCGGTGAAGAAGTCGGTCGCCGCGATCTCGCGCGTACCACCGGGGCCGGCGACCACCAGCGTCCCTCCGAGGGCCAGCACGGCCGCCGGCAGGTCCGACGCCGGGTCGGCGTGGGCCAGCGAGCCACCCAGGGTGCCCCGGTGGCGAACCGCCGGGTCACCCACCACTGAGGCCACGTGGGCCAGCAGCGGACAGGCCGCCGTCAGCTCCGCCGAGTGCTCCAGCGTGCTGTGGGTGGTCAGGGCGCCGATCGAAACCGTGTCGCCCTCCAGCGAGATACCGGCCAGGTCGGTCGCCCGCCCCACGTCGACCAGCACGGTCGGCGTGGCCAGTCGGAGCCTCATGAGCGGCACCAGGGACTGGCCGCCGGCCAGCAGCTTGGCCTCGTCGCCGTGCTCGACGAGCGCAGCCACCGCGGCCTCGGCCGAGTCGGCCCTGACGTAGTCCACCGCCGCCGGGATCATGACGTGCCTCCCGCCGCCTCGATGGCTCGTCGCACGGTCATCGGTGACGCCGGCATCCTCACGTCCGTGATGCCCATGGGCCGCAGCGCGTCCACCACGGCGTTCATCACGGCCGGAGTCGAGGCGATGGTCCCAGCCTCGCCGATGCCCTTCACCCCCATCGGGTTGGTGGGCGACGGCGTCACCGTGTGGTCCAGCTTCATGTCGATGCACTCAGCGGCAGAGGGAACCAGGTAGTCGGCCAGGTTGGCCGACCGGAGCTGCCCGTCTGCGTCGTAGATGGCCTCCTCCCAGAGGGCCTGGGCCACGCCCTGGACGATCCCACCGTGCAACTGGCCCTCCACGATCATCGGGTTGATCTGGTTGCCGCAGTCATCCACCGCCGCGTAGTCGACCAGCTCGACGGCCCCGGTCTCCTCGTCCACCTCGACCACCGCGATGTGGGTTCCGAACGGGAACACGAAGTTCCCCGGGTCCCACGTGACCTGGGCCTCCAGGTTGGGCTCCATGCCGTCGGGAAGGTCGTGGGCGGTGAAGGCGCCGAACGCCACGCCTGCCAGCGGGACCTCCTTGTCCGGGCTGCCCTTCACCGTGAACGTGCCGCCGGCGAACTCCAGGTCGTCGGAGTTGGCCTCCAGCATGTGGGCCGCAATGGCCCGGGCCTTCTCGATGACCTTCTCGGTGGCCATCCAGAGCGCCGTCCCACCCACCGACAGCGACCGGGACCCGTAGGTGTCCATCCCCAACGGGCTGATCGCCGTGTCGGAGTGCAGCACCTCGACGTCGTCGGGATCCACCCCCAGCTGGTCGGCCACGATCATCGACCATGAGGTCTCATGGCCCTGGCCGTGGGGCGTGGAACCCGTGACCACCTGGACCTTGCACGTCGGCAGGATCCGGACGGTGGCCGATTCCCAGCCACCGGCGCCGTAATTCAGGGCGGCCAGCGTCCGGCTGGGGGCGAGACCGCACATCTCGACGTAGGACGAGATGCCCAGACCCAGGTGCATCGTCGACCCTGCGGCCCGGCGCTCGGCCTGCTCAGCCCGGCGGCCGTCCCAGCCCACGAGCTCCTTGGCCCGGTCCAGGGTCGGCTGGTAGTTGCCCGAGTCGAAGATCAGGCCGGCCGGGGAGTCGTACGGGAACTTCTCGGTCGGGATGAAGTTCCGGGACCTGATCTCGTCCTGGCCCACGCCCACGGCCACGGCAAGGGAGTCCATGGCACGTTCGATGGCGTAGGTGGCCTCCGGCCGGCCGGCACCCCTGTAGGCGTCGGTCGGCGTCAGGTTGGTGAACACGCTCCGACAGGTGAACGAGTACACGGGCACGTCGTAGAGGCCGTGGTAGAGGAACGCCCCGAGCAGCGGAACGCCGGGGGCCACCAGTTGCAGGTACGCCCCCATGTCGGCCAGGAGCGTGGCCCGCACGCCAGTCAACTTCCCGTCGGCGTCGGCGGCCAGCTCGATGGTCTGGCGTTGGGCCCGACCCTGGATGGTCGCCGTGGCACCCTCGGTGCGGGACTCGGTCCACCGCACCGGCACGCCGTGGCGGTTGGCCAGCGCCATGCAGACCAGCTCCTCGGCGTAGACGTTCAGCTTGCAGCCGAATCCACCTCCCACGCTCGGGGCCACCACCCGCAGCTTCTGCTCCGGCATGCCCAGGGTGAGGGCGCCCATCACCTTCAGGACGTGGGGGATCTGGGTCGACGAGTAGAGCGTCATGTCCCCGTTGTGCGGGGCTGGCACGGCGGCCACGCCACGGGGCTCCATGGGCGCGGGTATGAGCCTCTGGTGCACGTAGGTCTCGGTGACGTGGTGTACGGCGCCCTCGAAGGCCGCCGCTACGCCGTCGGGGTCCGGCGTGAGCTCCCAGTCGTAGGCGATGTTGGTTCCGCAGTCCTCGTGGATGACCAACCTGTCGCTGGCGGCGTCCCGTACGTCGACGACGGCCTCCAGCGGCTCGTAGTCGACCACCACTCCCTCTACGCCGTCGGCGGCCGCATAGCGCGAGGTCGCCACCACTACGGCGACGGCATCGCCTGCGAAGTTGGCCTTGCCCACGGCCAGGGGCAGGTGGGCGGGGTTCTTCATGTCATCGGTGACCGGCCAGGCGCAGGGCAGTGGTCCGGCCCAGTCGCCCTCCAGGTCGGCACCCGTGTGGACGGCTACCACGCCGTCGGTCGCCAGCGCGGCCGAGGCGTCGATGGCTCCGATGCGGGCGTGGGCGTGCGGGCTGCGGACGAGTGCGATCCACAGTGCGCCGTGGAGGTGCAGGTCGTCGATGAACCTGGACTCACCGGTCAGCAGGGCCGGGTCCTCCTTGCGGAGTCGGGGGGTGCCGACGATGCCGCCGGTGAACGGGTTCATGGTGTCGGTCATCTCGGGCCCCTCACTCGCTGGCGGCCAGGACGGCCCTGACGATGTTCTGGTAGCCGGTGCAGCGGCAGAGGTTGCCCTCCAGGCCAGCCCGGACACCGGCCGCATCCAGGTCGTCGTACTCGTCGACCAGGGAGACGGCGGCCATGACCATTCCCGGGGTGCAGTAGCCGCACTGCAACGCATGGCACTCATGGAAGGCCTGCTGCATGGGGTGCAGGCCGTCGGCGGTGGCCAGCCCCTCGATCGTGGTCACCTCGGCGCCGTCCGCCTGGGCGGCCAGAAGGGTGCACGACTTGGCCGACCGGCCATCCACCAGCACGGTGCACGCGCCACAGGAACTGGTGTCGCAACCGATGTTGGTGCCTGTCAGGCCCAGGTCATCTCGCAGGTAGTGCACCAGCAGCGTGCGCGGCTCGACGTCGGCTGAACGCCCGGTGCCGTTGACGATGACGGAGACCTCCATCTCCAACCCCCTCGTGTCCCCGGACGGGTCGTCGCAGCGCCGTCGGTGCGATCCCCCGAGTCCGCCCGGATCCCCAATAGTCGCGCATCCCCCGGTCCTGCGCCACCGACGCGCCGACTGCTCGGCCTGAGGCCGGTCAGGCCTGGAGGAGGTGCGCCACCAACTGGTCGGGCGGCGGGTTGGTGTAGGCGGTTCCGCCGACCACCACCGTGGGCACGAGCTCGTTGCCGCCGTTCACCGATCGGACGAACTCGGCCGCCTCCGGTTCCTCCCAGATGTCGTGGAGTTCCGGGCGGATTCCAGCCGCCTCCAGCGCCTCCAGGAGCCGTTGGCAGAAGCCGCAGAGTGGGCGCCAGTAGACGACGAGCCCTTCGGTGGTGGGTTCGCTCACCTGGTCGGTCCTCCGGGTTCGAGTACGGCCACGAGAGCCGCCGTGAGGTGCTCCACCAGTCGACCACGATGGGACGACCCGAGCAGCGCCGGGTTGTTCAACCCCTGGCCCATCACCACCAGTACGTCGGCCAGTTCCGCCGTGTCCTCATCGGCTATCCGACCGGCTGCCTGGCCCAACTGGACGAACCGGTGGTTCCGGGAACGGGCATCGGCCTCGTGCCTGCGGTAGGACTCCCGGAGCACCCGACTCTCGGGCAACCGGGCCAGGGCAGAGCGCATCACCAGGGCCTCGTCGGTGAAGACGGCGACGAGGCCGTCGACCATTGCCCGCACGGTGGCCTCGAGGCCGTGGTCCAGCAGGTGTTCGACGGTCAACACGGCTCCTGCGGAAACCAGCCGACCCAACGCCGAGTCGAAGGCCGCCGCCAGCAGGCCGTCGCGCCCCTCGGGGAAGCGGTTGTAGATGGTCGCCACGCTCACCCCCACATCGGCGGCCACCTGTTCCACCGTGAAGGCACCCTCGGAACGCAGGCGTACCACGGTCGCATCCACGACGACCCGTCGGGTCCGCTCCGACCTTCCGACCGGTACGGCTCCCGACGCTTCCACTCCCGAATCCCCCACGACCATGACTCTATGTTGCCTACAGTTCTATTTGCAGATTCTGGATATTCCTTCTAGTTTTGGCCCATGGTCGACCTACTCCAGAAAGCCCGTGGACTCGGACCATCCCTCGCCGGCCGATCCGAGCAGATCGAGGCCACCCGGACGCTCCCGGACGACGTCATCACCGACCTCACCGAGGCAGGCCTCTTCCGGATGTTCACGCCTACCAGCCTCGGAGGCCCCGAGTCCGACGTGGCGACCGCCATCGACGTGATCGCCGAGGTGTCCCGTCACGACGGAGCCGCAGGTTGGTGCGTCATGATCGCCGGCACCACTTCGCTGCTGGCCGGATTCCTGGACGAACCTCATGCCCGGGAGATCTACGGCCCGGCCGACTCCTGCACCGGCGGCTACGCCGCTCCTGTCGGCACGGCCCGCATCGTCGACGGCGGCCTGCAGGTCACCGGAACCTGGGCCTGGGGATCGGGAACCCGGCACTGCACCTGGATCGGCGGCGGCGCACGCATCGTCGACGCCGACGGTTCACCACTGCGACGCCACGACGGCCTCTACGCCCCGTTCGTGTTCTTCGACCGGACCGACGTCGAGCACCTCGACACCTGGCATGTGACGGGACTATCCGGCAGCGGCTCGGTCGACTACAGGGTCGCCGACGCCTTCGTCCCCGAGGGTCGGTGGACGCAGCTCATGACCGCCACCCCCCGACTCGACGGACCCCAGTGGCGCTTCCCCTTCTACGGGATGCTGGCCATGGGCATAGCCGCCGTATCCATCGGCCTGCTGGATGGAGCCGTAGACAGGTTCGCCGAGCTGGCCACCTCGAAGAAGCCCGAGGGTTCGGGTCGGACCCTCTCGGAACGATCGACGGGACAGGCCACCGTTTCGAACGCGGAGGCGACCGCCCGCTCCACCCGGTCGTTCCTCCACGACGTGATCGGTGAGGCCTGGACCACGGCGCTGGTCGGCGACCCGCTCACCATCGAGCACCGGCGGAGCCTCCGGTTGGCCGCATGCGACTCCGCCCAGCGCTGCGCCGACGCCCTCACGAGCCTGCAACGAGAAGCCGGTGGTGCGGCGGTCTACCTCAGGGAGCCACTCCAGCGGATGGCGCGGGACGGCCAGGTGGCGGCCACGCACGCCATGGTCGCCCCCAGGATCCACGAACTGACCGGTCGGCTCAGGTTCGGGCTGGACACCGACACCACCCTCCTGTGAGGTAGGGACGATGGACTTCGCCCTGCCAGCCCACGACGACCCCCGCCGCCTCGAGGTGCGCGCCTGGCTGGCCGCCCACCCGTCACCGTCGCGCCGGGACCTAGCGGAGGGCGGCTTCATCGCACCCCACTGGCCCAGCCCGTGGGGCCGCGACGCCGACGCCGAGGCCCAGCTCATCATCGACGACGAGTTCTCGGCAGCCGGCGTGGTCATCCCGGGCGCGTCTATCGGCGTGGGTTGGGCCGGCCCGACGATCATCGCAGGGGGAACCGAGGCCCAGAAGGACCGATTCCTTCCACCGATGCTCGACGACACCGAGGACTGGTGCCAGCTGTTCAGCGAACCGGAGGCCGGATCGGACCTGGCATCGCTCCGGACCCGGGCCGTCCGCGACGGCGACTGCTACGTGGTGAACGGCTCGAAGCTCTGGTCGACGAGGGCCGACGTGACCGACTGGGGAATCCTCCTGGCCCGCACCTCGGACGACGGCCCACCACAGCACGGCATCTCCTACTTCCTCCTGGACATGACCACCCCGGGCATCGAGGTCCGCCCGATCATCGAGATGACCGGCGGCAGGCACTTCAACGAGACCTTCCTGACCGACGTCCGCATCCCGGCCGGGAACCTCGTGGGTACTGAGAACAAGGGTTGGCGCCTCGCCAAGGTGACACTGGCCAACGAGCGGGTCTCGCTCTCGGAGGGCGGAGTGCTCTGGGGGACCGGGCCGAACGACGACACCGTCCTGGAGCGGATCCGGTCACTCGACTGCTCTGACCCTGTCCTCCGACAGCGCATCTCGGACCTCTACACCGAGATGGTGATCCTGAAACTCCTGAACAAGCGGATCATGAGCGCCAGGGTCGCCGGCGGAGATCCGGGGCCACTGTCGTCGATCCGCAAGGCCATCGGCGACGTCCACGGCCAGAAGGCCATGTCGCTGGTGAAGGACCTGGAGGGTCCGTCCACGATGCTGGACGGGCACTACCCCTACGAGGAGCACGACGACCCCTGGGCCTGGGGCCACTACTTCTCACCGGCACTCACCATCGGCGGCGGCACCAGCGAGGTGCAGCGCAACATCATCGGCGAACGGCTCCTGGGGCTTCCCCGGGAACCCCGGCCCGCCACCTGAGCATCCAACCGACGTACGAACGACCACGGGAGAGACCATGACCGACTTCGAGTACCTACACCTCGACCGGGACGGCGACGTGCTGGTGGTGAGCATCGACAAGCCCGACGACCACCTCAACAAGGTCGACGAGCAGATGCACCACGAGCTCACACACCTCTTCAAGCACCTCCGCAACGAACGCGAGGCCCGGGCCGTGCTGTTGGCCGGCACCGATCGCGCATTCACCGCCGGCGGCGACTTCGGCTGGTTCCCGGAGTTCGCCAAGCCCGGCTACGCCGCCGACATCCGCCTGGACGGCAGGGCCATCGTGTGGGACCTCCTGGACCTGCACCTACCGCTGGTCTGCGCGGTGACCGGCCACGCCATGGGGCTCGGAGCCAGCATCGCCCTGCTGTCCGACATCACGGTCATGTCAGAGACGGCACGACTCGGCGACCCCCACGTCCGGGTCGGCATCGTGGCCGGCGACGGCGGCACCATCGCCTGGCCGCTGGCCCTCGGACCGCAACTGGCCAAGCGGTTCCTGCTCACCGGAGACCCGGTGACGGCCACCGAGGCCGTCCAGATGGGCCTCATCGTGGAATCGGCGCCCGACCCCGCGGCCTGTGTAACCGCCGGCATGGCGTGGGCGAAGCGACTGGCCGCCGGAGCGCCCCAGGCCGTCCAGTTCACGAAGCAGGCGGTGAATGCCTGGATCAAGCAGACCTGTGGCCCGGCCTTCGACCTGTCGACCGCCCTCGAGACCGTGACCTTCGGCTCCGAGGACTTCACCGAGGCGCTCTTGGCCCTGACCGAGAAGCGCGAACCCCGGTTCACCGGGAAGTAGGAGGAACCACAGATGACATTCGTGACCGGACAGGACCGGGGAAACGAGATCGGGCTGCTGGACGGCCTGATGACCAACCGGGCCATGCGCCGCTACTCCGACGAGCCTGTGGCCGACGAGGACATCTGGACCTGTCTCCAGGCGGCCGTCCAGGCGCCCAGCGGCGGCAACATCCAGCCCTACCAGTTCGTGGTCGTGCAGGACCCCGAGCTGCGTGCCGGCCTGGCCGAGATCTACCGCCGAGGCTGGGCGCGCTACGAGGTGGCCATCGCCCCCGGGGAATTCCCCAACGACTCGGCACGCGACGCCTGGGATCGCAACAACCGGGCCACCGTGCACCTGGCCGAGAACCTCGAGCACGTACCCGTGATCGTCCTGCTGCTGATGCCGTCCATCGACATGACGGTCCACGACGACGAGGGACCCATGCCCGTCGGACCCACGCACGCCTCGGTGTACCCGGCCATCCAGAACTTCATGCTGGCCGCCCGCTCACTGGGCCTCGGAACGGCGATGACCACCCTGCACCGCATCTACGAGGACGACGTGCGCTCGCTACTCGGCATCCCCGAGCGCTACGAGGTGCTGTCCCTGCTGCCGCTCGGGCACCCGACCGGGAAGTGGGGCGTGGCACCCAGGTACCGCGGCGCCGAGAGGATCACCTCGTGGGACGCCTTCGGGGAGAAGCGCACCCCTTGAGCAAACCGTCGTCCACCGGGATCAGGGTCGGGCTGTCCATCCCCCCTGCCGGGTTCGCCACCCACGACGAGGCGGTGTCATACGTCCATTCAGCCGCCGAGGCCGGCCTGGACCACCTCGTCACCGCCGACCACATCGCCTTCTTCGGTGGACGGGGACGTGACGGCCTCATGACCGTGTCGTGGCTGGCTGGCCTCCACCCCAGGATCGGCGTCTACGTCGGCGTCTACCTCCTTGCACTACGACACCCGGTGGCCGTCGCCCGACAGGTCTCCACGCTGGCTGAACAGGCCCCCGGCCGCCTCACCTTCGGGGTGGGCGTGGGCGGCGAGGACCGCCACGAGATGGAGGTGGTCGGCGTGGACCCGGCCACCCGCGGGCGCCGCACCGACGAGGCGCTGGACGTCCTACGGCCACTGCTGGCAGGCGGGACGATCAACCACCATGGAGAGTTCTACGACGCTCCGGAGGTGGCGGTGCTGCCGGCACCATCGCCACCGGTGCCGATCACCGTAGGCGGTCGCTCCAATGCCGCCGTGGAACGGGCCGGGCGACGCGGCGACGGCTGGCTGGCCTCGTGGTGCTCCCCCCGGCGCTTCGCCGAAGGCGTGTCCCTCGCCCAGACAACCGCAGCAGAGGCGGGACGCAGCGGGGTCAACTGGCGGCACGGCTACCAGGTGTGGGTCGGGCTGGGCGACAACCCCGCAGATGGCGCCGCACTCCTTGGTCCGGCCATGGAGAAGTTCTACGGCGCCCCGTACTCGGCCTTCGAGAGGTACTCCCCGGTGGGAACCCCGGCCGAGATCGCCGACTGGCTCCGTCCGTTCGTGGACGCCGGTGCCGTCGACTTCAACCTGGCGCCCATCGCCGCCACCGGCGCCGAACGCGTCGCCGGTGCAGCCGAGATCCGCCGCCACCTCATCGCCTGATCCGGCGCAGGCAGGTCAGGCCACGGGGGCGGGGGCTCCGGCTGCCGGCATGACGCCCTCCGGACCGACGATCGTGAGTTGGTCATCGGGTTCCAGCACCAGGCTGTCGTCGACCTGGAGGGGCACCCCGAACCGGGTCACCACAGCCACCTCTATGCCCACGGGAAGGTCCAGTCCACCCACCCGCCTCCCGATCAGGCCGGCGTCGAGGCCCTCGGGCAGCAGTGCGTACTGCCGCACCGACCAGCCCGGAAGCAGCGACGACTTCACCTCTGCCTCCGTGGAGGCGAGACCACAGGCTCGGGCCCCGGAGTGGAGGAACCCGGCCAGCTCGCCGGCGAGGCGCAGCGATCGGCCCGGGTCGGACGACGTGCCGGCCAGGAAGAACAGTGCGTTCACCAACTCGCCGGATCCACCCCACGCCGCCGGAATGCGGATCCCGGCGGCCGCACGCACGATCACCAGCTGATCGGTCTGGATCGCGTCGAACAGAGCGACGGGCGTGGCTGTCGGGTGGTCGTCCGACGGTTGGATCCAGAGCGATCCGGTCTCCAGGAACCGCTCGGTGACCCGCTCGGTCGGCACGCCGATGCGGTCCGACAACACGGTCGCGGCCCGCTCGGCCGCCTCGGTGATGTTGGTCCCGGCAGGAATCGAGAGGACCACCGCCCGGGCGATGAGGCCCGGGTAGTCATCCATGGAGCGAAGGCCGTGCCCGGCCATCGCCGCACTGATCTCCCTCTCCAGGGCCTCGTCGGCCCCGCGGCCCCAGCGCCGGAAGACGTGGCGGATGGCCCCGGCCCGATCGGTCCGGGGTGTGGCGTAGAGGTGGTGCCACGCCCAGCCCACGACGGCCACCGCCGCCACGAACAGGAGCGCCGAAGCGCCGAGACGCACGATCAGGTAGCCCGAGACGACCATGCCGGCGAGTTGGGTAAACGGGTAGAAGGGCGAACGGAACGCCGGCGCGTACGACCGGATCTCCGACGCCCGCAGCACCAGCACGGCGAGGTTGACCAGGCCGAGGGTCAGCAGCACGAAGGCGCTGGCCATCTTGGCGATCGACTCGGTGTCGAAGGCCACGACGACAACTGCGATTGCCGAACCCGTCAGGACCACGCCGACGGCAGGGGTCCCGAACCGGCTGAGGCCACCCATGCGGGCAGGTAGAAGGCCATCGCGGGCCATGGCCATCGGATACCGGGCGGCAGCGAGTATCCCTGCGTTCACCGCCGATGAGAAGGCTGCCAGGGCGGCGATCACGACCAGCCAGACGCCCACCTTCGGAAGGACCGCCTGCGCTGCGGTGTGGACGGGGGCCAGGTCACCGTGCAGCACGTCGGGCGGCACCAGTACGACGATCGCCAGGACGCCGAGGGTGTAGAGGACCGTGGCTGTGGCCAGCGAGAGGGCCATGCCGAGCGGTATGCGCCGCGACGGATCCTCGACCTCCTCGGCTGCGCTGGCCACCTTGGTGAGGCCGCCGAACGACACGAACACCAGCCCGATAACTGCGGTTACCCCGGACACACCGGTGGTGAAGAACGGGTCCAGGTTCGAGCCGTCGATGCCGCGGGAGGCCGCCTCGGTCAGGCCCTCCACGATGAACCAGGCCATGGCGCACAGCACCACCACCACGAGCACCAGCTGCATCGAGGCACTCGCCTTGGAGCCCACCACGTTCACGAGGGTGAACAGGGCGATGAGGATCAGGGCGAGGACCGTGGCGTTCACGTCCAGGACCAGCACCAGGTAGGCAGACATGCCGACCATGGCGAAGGCGTCCTTTAGCACCAGCGACAACCATGTCCCGAATCCGGCCACCGTGCCGACCGCCGGGCCCAGGGCCCTCTCCAGGAAGTAGTACGCGCCACCCGCCTTGGGCAGGGCGGTGGCCAACTCGGACACGCTCAGCATCGCCGGCACGGCCAGGACTCCTGCCAGCAGGTATGCCAGCACGGCCGCCGGTCCGGCCTTGGCCGCAGCGATCCCGGGCAGCAGGAACAGGCCCGAGGAGAGCATCGCCCCCGTCGAGAGGGCGAATACGTGCCGGAGGCCCAGCGAGCGGGTCAGCCTGCCATGGTCGCCCATTCCCATCCGGGTGACCCTAGGCGACGTCCGACCGGAGCCCCGTGGGGCCGCCGCCGGCAATCCCCAGGACTGCTCCCTGGATCAGGAGCAGGCGTCGAGGAAGTCCAGGAGGAGGGCGTTGACCCCCGTAGCGTCCTCCTGCTGCATCCAGTGGCCCACGCCCGGCAGGACCACCGAATCGTGCAGCCCGGGCAGGGTCTCGGAGTAGCGGGCGATGCTGCCGGCGCCCCAGATGGTGGGGCCGTCCTTCTCCCCGCCGATGTAGAGCGACGGCTGGTGGATCGACGCATCGCGCCAGGCCCGCAGGTCGACCCAGTCGTGGTCCACACAGCGGTACCGGTTCAGGCCACCGGAGAACCCAGCCCTGGCGAACTCCCCGACATAGAAGGCCAGGTCGTCGGCGCCCTGCCACGCCAACGGACCCTCCGGGTAGCGGAACCGGTCGTCGAGGCGGCCACCGTCGGAAACGGCGAAGCCGGTCGGCTCTCCCGGGAGCGGAGGCGGGGCATCCCCGGAGGCACTGAAGATCATCCCCTCCAGCCACCGGGCCGGATCGGTGCCGATCTCGGCTTCGGCCACGCCGGGTTCCTGGAAGTACTCGATGTAGAAGGTGTCGTCGCCGCCCATCATCGAGAAGATGTCGGTCGGTCGGAACTCGTTGGGCGGGGTGTAGGCGACGCTCAGGAGGGCGACCGCACGGAACACCTCCGGTCGCAGTAGCGCCGCCGTGCTGGCGATCGGCGACCCCCAGTCGTGGCCCACGATGACGGCCTGGTCCCCACCCAGGGCCTCGACCACACCCACGCAGTCCCCGACCAGGTCGACCAGGCGGTAGGCGTCGACCTCGGTTGGGCACTCCGACGATCCGTAGCCCCGGACGTCGATGGCCACGGCCCGGTAGCCCGCCGCCGCCACCGCCGGCAGCTGGTGGCGCCACGAATACCAGGACTCGGGAAAGCCGTGGACGAAGAGCACCATCGGGCCCTCACCCACCTCGGCCACGTGGATCCGCGTGCCATGGGCGTCCACGTCGTGGCGGACCAGCCCGTCGATCTCCATCATGGCCTTCTCCGATCCACCGGCTCCCCGATGCTGCCGTGGACCCAGTCCCGGTCCAGGTAGCAGCCTTGCAGGTAACGCTCCGGGTCGGACTCGCCCTCCCGGCCGTGGAGGACCCGTTCATTGTCGAACACCAGGCACTCGCCCGGCGACAGCGTGAACCGGAACTCCAGTTCGGGACGGTGCAGGAGCCTGGCGAAGCACCGGTACGCCTCGTAGTAGCCGGACATCTCCTCGAAGGGCGTGTCGAACGGTGCGGCAGACCGGTTGTTGTAGCGGACGGCCAGCAGCTCGCCCCGGTCGTCCACCTCGATGACCGCCGAACGGTTCCACAGGTCGAAGCCGCCACCCCGCCACCGGAACGGCACCCGACGACCGGCCAGCAGGTCGAAGGCACCCTGGTCCTCGGCGCGCAACGCCTCGGCTGCCATGAAGCCGTCGACCAGCACCGTCACCCCGCCGGCCTCGCTGGACACGAGGCAGTGGAGGAGCTGGAATCCGGGCACGGGACGGCGGTACGGGTTGTCGGTGTGCACGTTCAGCGCCCGTGGGGTGAACGCCAGGTTCACCGGATCGGCCTCGGCCCGTACGTGGAACACCTCGCCGTAGTTGGTCTCCCTGATCGGGCCCCAGATGCCGGCTACGTCGCCGATGGACGGACCCGTCGCATCGTGACCTCTGGCCAGGTCGTGGACGATGGCCAGACCGTCCCTCACGAGTGCCCTCGTCGTGGCCGACCTGGCCGACGGGTCGTCACGTCGTGGCCACGCCAACCGGCACGGGTCCAGATCCGCCGCCAGCCAGGGCACCACTACGGACGAGCGGCGCTCCACGCCGTCGTAGCGGTGTGCCTCCAGCCAGTCCACCTCGAAGGTGCTGACCACCCCTTCAGGGCCGAACTCAACGCGCAGGTTGCCGTCCACCACCTCAGCGGCGGTTATGACCACCTCCTCCGGGAGCTCCGACACGTCGAACAGGCGCTGGTCGTTGGCGCCGTCGCGCGAGGCCTCGCCACGCGCGTTGTCCCGCAACCAGATGGCGTGGAACCTGGCGGGCCCGTCCGCCAGCTCCACGGTGAGGACCCCGGCCTCCACCACCGAGACCGACAGGCCCGTCACTGCCGGAACTCCTGCGAGTCCAGTAGGGGAAACCAGGCCTCCAGGGCCGGGATGTCCAGGCCGGGGACCTTGCCCCCGTCGTCGAACGACCGGAGGGCCAGGGCGTCCCGGGCGAACGGTTCGGCTTCGAACTCCCCGGCCTCGGGAGCAGACATGGCACCGCCCTGCAGGTGCAGCGTCCCGACGGACGCCGGGCTGAGCTGCTCCTCGTAGCCAGGGTCCACGAAGCACCGGTACCTCTTGGCGGCAACGTGCAGTCGAACCGGTTCGCTGATCGCCGGAACGAACCGTTCGGCCAGCCACGCCCCTCCCGTCGTCCCGTGGTCCGTCACGCCGAACTCCGAATCGGGCTCGGCCAGGAAGTGCCCGACGTCGTGGAGCAGGGAGGCCAGCACGAGGGCGTCCGACGCACCTGAGGTACTGGCCAGGGCAGCAGCCTGAAGGGCGTGCTGCTGCATGCTCACCTGCTCGGAGTACGTGTTCGCCCCACCACCCGCGAACAACCCCATGACCTCGTCCGTGACGTGCATGGCGCGCATTCTGCCCGCTGGGGAGGCCCGTGGCGAGCGCGCCTAGATTCGACCCGAACCCGCCCGCAGAGGGCGTCACCCACCACTAGGACTCACCCATGGCGATCAGCCCCGGCCTGCACATCGAAGACCCCACCGACCCCTCCCTGGACCTCACGATGTCCGAGGGAGCGCGTCCCATCTACGACCGGGTGCGGACCTTCATCGCCGACGAGGTGGAACCGGTCACCCTGGAGTTCCACCGCCTGGGGGCTGAACGGAGCGACCACTGGGGCTACCACCCGGGCCAGATGGACATCCTGGACGGTCTCAAGGTCAAGGCCCGCGAGGTCGGACTCTGGAACCTCTTCCTCCCGGATGCCGAAACCGGTGAGGGCCTCTCGAACCTGGACTACGCCTACATCGCCTCCGAACTGGGCAAGAACCCCCTCGCCTCCGAGAGCCTCAACTGCTCGGCCCCCGACACCGGCAACATGGAAGTCCTCGAGAGGGTCGGCACGCCGGAGCAGAAGAAGCAGTGGCTGGAGCCGCTGCTGAACGGTGAGATCCGGTCCGCCTACGCCATGACCGAACCCGACGTGGCCTCCTCGGACGCCAAGGCCCTCACCTGCCGAGCGGTCCTGGACGGCGACGAGTGGGTCATCAACGGCACCAAGTACTACATCTCCGGTGCGGGCGACCCCCGCTGCAAGATCATGATCACGATGCTGCAGACCAGCCCCGATGGGCCGCCGCACCGCCGCCAGTCTCAGATCCTCGTACCCATCGACACCCCCGGCGTCACCATCGACCACCCGATGGAGGTCTTCGGCGACGACGACGCCCCACACGGCCACATGCACATCACCTTCAAGGACGCCCGGGTGCCGGCATCGAACATGCTGCTGGGCGAGGGCAGGGGATTCGAGATCTCCCAGCTCCGCCTCGGCCCGGGTCGCATCCACCACTGCATGCGGTCCATCGGAGCCGCCGAGCGGGCCATCGAGCTGATGTGTCGCCGGGGGCTCCACCGTGAGGCGTTCGGCAAGCCGCTCGCCCACCTGGGCAAGAACATGGAGGTCATCGCCAGGGCCCGGATCGAGATCGAGGCAATGCGCCTCATGGTGCTGAGGGCCGCCAAGGCCATGGACACCATGGGCAACGCCGAGGCCCGCGTGTGGATCAGCGCAGTGAAGGCCATGGTCCCGGAGAAGGTCTGCGAGATCATCGACGCCGCCATCCAGATCCACGGTGCCACCGGCGTCTCGCAGTGGACGCCGCTGGCCGGCATGTACACCCGCCAGCGCACCCTTCGCCTGGCCGACGGTCCGGACGAGGTGCACCACTTCGTCGTCGCCCGCTTCGAGCTGAACCGCTACCAGGACGGGCCGGGCGACATACCGACACTGGATGCGACCGGACCGGTCTTCTCAGGACCGTGATCCGGACCCATACCCGTAGGCCGTAGGCCGTAGCCACCAGGAGACCCGATGACGAACGACCCGCGCTCCCGCAAGCCGGCCACCAGCCACACCCGGGCCGACATCGAGGCCTTCGCCGCGACCCTGCCACCCGACGACGGCACCGACGCGGCCGACGTGGCCCGTGGCTTCATCGCCACGAGGACCGATCCGGTCATCCAGAAGCTGGTCCCCAACCCGTGGCAGCCCATCACATGGGACCTCTCGGCATCGGACTTCGTGCACGCCGACTGTCCCGACACCGTGAACCCGTCGCTGTGGCGACAGGCCGGCTTCAACGCCCAGCACGGCCTCTACGAGGTGCTGGACGGCTTCTACCAGGTGCGGGGCTTCGACACCTCCAGCATCACCTTCATCCGGGGCGACGTCGGATGGGTGGTGATAGACCCGCTGACCACGACCGAGACCGCCGCCGCCGCCTACGGGCTGGTCACAGAGCACCTGGGCGAACGGCCGGTCACCGCCGTGATCTACACCCACTCCCACGTCGACCACTACGGCGGCATCCTCGGCGTGGTGGACCGGGCCCGCGTCGAATCCGGTGCGGTGCCCGTGGTGGCCCCGGAGGGCTTCCTCCACGAAGCGGTAGCGGAGAACGTTGTCGCCGCTCCGGCGATGGGACGCCGGGCCACCTACCAGATGGGGATGCTCCTGCCGATCGACGAGCAGGGTCACGTGGACCAGGGCCTCGGCAAGGGGGTCCCGACCGGGTCATCAGCGCTGGTGGCCCCCACCATCGAGATCACCGAGACCGGCCAGGAGCTCGTACTGGACGGCATCCGAATCGAGTTCCAACTCACTCCGGAGTCCGAGGCTCCGGCCGAGATGCACTTCTACTTCCCCGACCACCGTGCCCTCTGCATGGCCGAGAACTGCACCGGCACCATGCACAACGTGCTCACCCTGCGCGGTGCCCTGGTGCGCGACGCCCTCATGTGGAGCCGCTACATCGACGAGGCCATGGAACGCTGGGGCGACGTCACCGACGTGGTGTTCGCCAGCCACGGCTGGCCCCACTGGGGAACCGAGGCGTGCATCGGCTACCTCACCCGCCAGCGGGACCTCTACCGCTGGCTCCACGACGAGGCCATACGCCTGGCCAACCTGGGTCTCACGCCGAACGAGATCTCCGCGTCCATCGACCTGCCGCAGGGCCTCTGGGAGGACTACCTCTGCCACGGCTACTACGGCACGGTCAGCCACAACGTCCGGGCCGTCTACCAGCGGTATCTCGGCTTCTACGACGGGCACCCCTCCAGCCTCGACCCCTACGAGCCGACCGAGGCGGGGCGGCGCTACGTCGACTTCATGGGTGGCATGGACCGCGTCCTGGAGCAGGCCCGTGCCTCCTACCAGGCCGGCGACCACCGCTGGGTGGCCGAGGTGCTCCGCCACGCCGTGTTCGCCGACCCGACATGCGAGGAGGCCCGACTGCTCCAGGCCGACGCCTTCGAGCAGCTCGGCTACCGGGCCGAATCCGGACCGTGGCGCGACATCTACCTGACCGGAGCCCAGGAACTCCGGAACGGGCCCATCGACCTCCCGGTCATCCAACGTCCAAAGGGCGAGGTGCTCCGGGGAATGAGCCTCCAGCAGATCTTCGACTTCCTGGCGGTCCGCGTCGATGGCCCCGCCGTCGTGCCGCTCGGCCGCATGGCGGTGGACTGGGTCCTGCCGGACGTCGCCGAGACGGTCAGGGTGGAGCTCTCCAACGGAACCCTGCACTCGCAGCCCGGAAGGACGCATTCATCGCCGGACGCCACGGTCACCGGTGACCGGGCGGCACTGGAGGACATGATCGCCACCGGCACCCCGTTCGCCGAGGTCGTGGAATCCGGCGCGGTCGCCATCACAGGCGACAGCGAACGGGTCCTGGGGCTGTTCGGGAACCTCACCGACTTCCCGCTCTTCTGGAACGTCATCGAGCCGTAGGCCCGGCCCCCCGTCTGCTCGCCGCGCAGTACCGACCTGTTCAGGAATCCAGCCCGGAGCGGAGCTCGGCGCCGTGCTGGTCGTTGGTCGGTGGCCGTCGCCGGACCGTAGGAGGCGTCGCCGACATCTGGATGGGCGACCGCACGGACCTGAACTCCCCGTCGCCATCGACGAACACGTCGACCGGGTCCAACCCCATCTCGGCCGCCTCCAGGAACGCTCCACGCACCGTGTTGATCGGCCCCGCCGGAATGCCGCCGGCACGCAGTCGCTCAAGCCACGCCTCCGTCGTATCGGTGGCCAGAACCGACTCGATCTCGACCTCCAGCTCATCGGCATGGCGCATCCGTGACCCGTTGTCACTGAAGCGGACGTCGGTCAGCCAGTCGTCGCGACCCAGGACCACACAGAACTTCTCCCAGAGGCCCGGGCTGGCTGCGGCCACGGCCAACACGCCGTCCGACGTCCGGTACGGCTGGTACGGGACGATCGACGGGTGCCTGTTGCCCTGCCTGCCCGGATCGGTGTCGGCCACGACGTGCCCCGACCCGACGTTCAACAGGCCTGCCAGGGCCGACCCCATGAGCGAGACCTCGACGTGCTGGCCCAGGCCGGTCAGGTGGCGTTCCTCGATGGCCGCAAGGATTGCGATCACTGCGTAGAGGCCGGTCAGGTTGTCCACCATCGCCGAACCGATCTTGGTCGGCTCACCGTCGGCGTCACCCGTTATGGACATCACCCCGCTCATGGCCTGTACCAGGAAGTCGTAGCCGGCCAGGCGGGCGCCGGCGCCGGCGCTGCCGAACCCCGTGATCGAACAGGTGACCAGGTCGGGGCGCTCGGCGGCCAGCGACTCCCTGTCCAGCCCGAAGCGTTCCATGGTCCCCACCCGGAAGTTGTCCACCACGACGTCGGCACCAATGGCTATGCGCCGGGCCACGGCGAGGTCGTCGGCATCCCGGAGGTCCAGGGCGATGCTGCGCTTGTTGCGGTTCAGGCCCAGGTAGTAGGTGCTGGTGGCAGCATCTCCCTCGCCCCACCATGGCGGCCCCCAGGTTCGGGTCTCGTCGCCCACGCCCGGCTGCTCCACCTTCACGACGTCGGCGCCCAGGTCACCCAGCACCATCGTGGCCATCGGACCCGCCAGCACCCGGCTGAAGTCGGCTATCCGGAGGTGGCCCAACGCACCGGTGGCGGCGCGCTGCTGGTCGTCAGGGCTGTCCGGCACGGGCCGGAGTCTCGCAGCGGTGGCACGACACGGCAATGCGGCGCCCTCGCTTGCCTTCAGCGCCGATCACGGCAAGCATCCGACGGTGCGAACCGGACCTGTACGCGTATGACCGACACGAGCACGGACCGGCCACTGCGCGGGGTCCGGCGGGGTCGGGACGCCCGTGCCACCCGACGCCGAACCAGGGTCCAGAGGTGGCTTCCCGAGTTGGAGCGTCGGATCCCCTGGGTGGACCTGCTCGACGCCGAGCAGGTCCGCAGGATCCACGACGCCTCCATGGACATCATCGAGGAGGTGGGCGTCGAGTTCAGGTGCGACGACGCCATCGGCATGTGGCGTGCCGCCGGGGCCGACGTGGACGGTGTCACCGTGCGAATCGACCGCGAGCACCTCATGTCACTGGTCGGCACCGCGCCCTCCTCGTACACGATGGTGGCCCGCGACCCCGCCCACACCGTCACGGTCGGCGACGGGAAGACCATCTTCACCCCCTCCTATGGCGCCCCGTACGTGCTCGACCTGGACGGGGTCCGTCGCCAGGCCACCCTCCTGGACTTTCGTGACTTCACCAAGCTGAACCACCTCTCGCCGGCACTGCACATGTCGGGCGGGGTGGTCTGCGAGCCGATGGACGTACCGGTCCCGAAGCGGCACCTCTACATGACGGAGAGCCTCCTGAAGTACTCGTCCAAGCCGTTCATGGGAGCGGTCACCTCCATGGACCGGGCCGAGGACAGCCTGCACATGGCGGGGATCGTGTTCGGGCAGGACTTCGTGCGCGAGACGACCGTCATGACCTGCCTCGCCAACGCCAACACTCCCCTGGTCTGGGACAAGACCATGCTGGACAGCGTCCGGGTCTTCGCTGCCGCCAACCAGGCCACCCTCTTCAGCCCGTTCGTGCTGGGTGGCGCCTCCACGCCGGCCTCCACGGTCGGAGCGGTCATCCAGGTCAACATCGAGGCCCTCACCGGTGTGGCGTTCTCGCAACTGGTCCGTACGGGCGCCCCCGCCCTCTACGGCCAGTGGACGTCCACCGTTTCGATGCGTACCGGCGCCCCCCAGGCCGGCACGCCTGAGATCTGCCACATGAACCTGCTCACCGCACAGATGGCCCGCCACTACGACCTGCCGTCGCGTTGCAGCGGCTCGTGCACGAGTTCCAAGATGGTCGACGCCCAGGCCGGCTACGAGGCGGCCCGCAACATGTACGGCGTCCTCATGGCCGGCACCAACTTCGTCCTCTCGACCACCGGCTACCTGGAGAGCGCCATGTGCCAGAGCTACGCCAAGTGGGTCCTGGACAGCGAACAGCTGGAGCTCATGTACCGGCTGGGCAGCGGGGTCTCGTTCGACGACCTGGACGAGGTGCTGGACTCGATGCGATCGGTGCCGGCGGGCGGCCACCACCTCGGCACGGAGCACACGCTGGCCAACTTCCAGACCGCCTTCTCGATGCCCGAGATGATGAACAGCGACAACTACGAACAGTGGCTGGCCGACGGGTCCCAGAGCGCCGAGGAGAGGGCCACCGCCAGGTGCCGCCAGATGCTCGACGAGTACGAGGAACCGGCGCTGGACGACCACGTCCGCGAAGAACTCGACGACTACGTGGCGCGGCGTGACGCCGAGCTGCCGGACCTCGTCACCTGAGACGGCGACAGCCCCCCGAGAACCCCAAGGACCCCGACATGACCACCACCAACGGCACCGCCCCGGAACCGCCACTGCTCCACGGCGTCTGCGCCGCCATGTGCAGCCCGTTCGACGACTCCGGCGAGTCGCTCGACGAGGCGCGCCTGCGCGACCACGTCGAGAGCCTCGTGGATGCCGGCATCCACGGCCTGGTGCTGGCCGCCGGCACCGGCGAGTTCGCCTTCCTCTCGACCGACGAGAAGCGGCGCATCTTCGAGGTCGGGATAGAGCAGGTGGCAGGCCGCATCCCGGTCATCTGCCAGACGTCGGCGATAACCACCGTGGACGCCATAGAGAACTCCCGGGCTGCGATCGACCTGGGCGCCAGCGCCGTGATGGTCCTCCCTCCGTACTTCGAGGGGCCGTTCGAACGCGGGGTGATGTACCACTACGAGAAGCTGGCCAGGGCCATCGACGGTCCCATCGTCCTCTACAACATCCCCGCACAGTCCGGCTTCGACATCACCCCGGACCTGTACCGGAAGCTCATCGCCATGGAGAACATCGACTACATCAAGGACTCGACCGGCGACCTGATCCGCATCCAGCAGCTGCTGGGCATCGGCGGCCACGTCCTGGCCGGAGCCGACCCGCTGGCCCCGTTCGCCCTCATGGCCGGCTCCGCCGGCTGGATCTGGGGCGCCGCCAACGTCATGCCGCACGAGTGCGTGGCCCTCTACGACCACATCGAGGGCGGTCGCCACCTCGAGGCACTCGAGCTCTGGAACCGGATGCTGCCGGCCAACCTGTTCTTCTGGGACAACGCCGTGGACGCCGAGTACAACGTGGCGGTCAAGACGGCCACCAACCTGGTCGGCCGACCGGTGGGTCCATGCCGGCGCCCGGTGATGCCCATGACCCGGCGGGGGCGCGTGGCGCTGACCGCCGCCCTCTCCACCCTGCCGACGAACCGGGTGGACCGTGACCGCCTGGTGTACCGGGAATGGGACGACGAACGCGACTGGCTGGTACGCATGACCGACCGGGCAGGAGTGGGCAGGACGAACCCGACGAGGAGCACCCGATGACCATCGACCTTGCAGATCCGACGGCCCTGGCGGCATCCGTGAAGCCCCCGACGCGGGCCCTCATCGGGGGCCGCAGCGTGGAATCGGCCAGCGGACGGACCTTCGCCACCCTGGATCCGGCCACCGGTCGCGAGCTGGCGCAGGTCTCAGAGTGCGATGCCACGGACGTGGACAGGGCCGTCGCCGCGGCCCGGGCCGCCTTCGAGGATGGACCCTGGGGTCGCATGGCGCCCGCTGACCGCAAGATGCTGCTGCTGCGGTTCGCCAGCCTGGTGGAGGCCCACACCGACGAGCTCGCCATCATCGAGACGCTGGAGGCGGGCAAGCCGATCAGCGACTGCTCGGGGATCGACGTCCCGGACCTGGTGATGACCCTGCGCTGGCATGCCGAGGCGTGCGACAAGCTCTACGACCTGCTCTCGCCGTCGGGGCCCGGGAGGGTCGGGATGGTGGTGCGCGAGCCGATCGGCGTCGTCGGTGCGGTGCTGCCCTGGAACTACCCGTTGATGATGGCCGGCTGGAAGATCGGTCCGATCCTGGCGGCCGGCAACACCTGCGTCGTGAAGCCCGCAGAGCAGACCTCCATGTCGACCATCCGGGTGGCCGAGCTGGCCATCGAGGCGGGACTCCCGGACGGCGTCCTGAACGTGGTTCCCGGATTCGGCGAGACGGCCGGCGCCGCGATCGGCCTGCACCCGGACGTGGACTGCGTCGCCTTCACCGGATCCACCGAGGTGGGCCGCCATTTCCTGCGCTACTCGGCTGACTCCAACCTCAAGGAGGTGCTGCTGGAGTGCGGCGGCAAGAGCCCCGTCATCGTCATGGCCGACGCCGACGACCTGGACACGGCAGCCACCGGGATCTGCGAGGGGATCTTCTGGAACGGCGGCCAGAACTGCAGCGCCAACTCGCGGCTCATCGTCCAGCACTCGATCCACGACGATCTCATGGAGCGAATCGCCGAGCACAGCCGGGACTGGGTGGTGGGCGATCCGCTCGCCCCCGGCACGACCGTGGGGGCCATGATCGAGGAGGCCCACATGGACAAGGTGCTGGGCCACATCTCCGACGCCCGGGAGGCGGGTTCGACGTGTGCCATCGGCGGCAACCGGGTCCGCCAGGAGAGTGGCGGATGGTTCGTGGAACCGACCGTGTTCACGAACGTGGACCCCTCCAGCCGCCTGGCCCGCGAGGAGGTCTTCGGACCGGTCCTGGCGGTGACCACCTTCGACACGCCCGAGGAGGCCATCCGCCTGGCCAACGACACCGACTACGGGCTGGCCGCCACCATCCACACCACCGACCTGCGCACCGCCCACCTGGCATCGCGGGCAATCCGGGCCGGAACGGTTGCAGTGAACTGCTACGGCGAGGGTGACATCACCACGCCCTTCGGCGGATTCAAGCAGTCGGGCTTCGGTGGTCGGGACAAGTCGATCGCCGCCCACGAGCAGTACACCGAGCTGAAGACCATCTGGATGGACCTGTCCTGATGGTGGCGCGCTGATCGGACGGGAGAGGCCACGATGGGCGCCGTAACGCTCCTGCCCAGGTACGACAGGAACAACGGCTGGTTCGAGACCCTGCCCGAGGTACCGCCGGCCGCACCGCTCTACGGCGCCACGGAGGCCGACGTGGTCGTCGTGGGCGCCGGGTTCACAGGCCTGGCGGCCGCCCGCAGACTGGCCGAGCTACGCCCGGACGCCCGGATCCTCCTCGTCGAGGCGGGCCGGATAGGCAACAGCGCCGCCGGGCGGTCCTCCGGCTTCGCCATCGACCACGCCCACAACATCCGCTCCGAGGGCTTCGCCGACTCGGCCGCATACGAAAAGCAGCAGATCGCCCTGAACCGGGCCGGGCAGGCCTACCTGGCCGAGGCGGTGACGACCCACGACATCGACTGCGACTGGACCTGGGCGGGAAAGATCCACGCTGCGTGCACCGACCGCGGTACACGGGACCTGGACCACTTCGCCGCCACGCTCGACCTCATAGACGAGGACTACGAGCTGCTGGACCGCGACGCCACCGTGGAACGGCTGGGCATCGACTACTACCACCGCTCCCTCCACACGCCGGGAACGGTGCTGTTGCAGCCGGCTGCACTCTGCAGGGGCCTGGCCGCAGCCCTGCCGTCCAACGTCACGGTCCACGAGGAGACCCCGGTGACGTGGCTGGACGAGGGCCCACCCCATGAGCTGTACACCGATGGCGGAACCATCCGCACCCCGGAGGTCGTGCTGGCCAACAACGGCTTCGCCGCCGGCTTCGGCTACTACTCCCGCCACCTCATCCCGGTCGTGACATGGGGTTCGATGACGCGGCCGCTCACCGGCGAGGAGTCGGCTTCGATAGGCGGCGACCTGGCCTGGGGCGTGATCCCGGCGGCACCGTCCGGCACCACGGTGCGACGTCTGGCCGACGGCCGGATCCTGGTCCGCAACGTCTACAGCTACAGCCGTCACTCGCTGACCGGTGGTCGCTTCCGGCGTCGTGCCGCCCAATCCCACCGGGTGGCCTTCGAGCGGCGGTTCCCCGGCCTGGCACACGTCCCGTTCGAGTACTCGTGGGGCGGCGCGCTGTCCATGGCCCGCAACGGGGAGCCGGTCTTCGGTCGCCTAGCCGACGGCATCCACGGCGCGTTGGTCCACAACGGCACGGGGTTGAGCCGTGGGGCGATCTGCGGAAGGCTCATAGCCGAGATGGTCTGCGGCGAGGGCTCGGACCTGCTGGACGCGATGCTCGCCAGGGGAAGGCCCAACCGGAACCTCCCCGACCCGCTCCTCGGCTGGGGCGTGAACCTCTACGCCCGTCGGTTGCGGATGCGATCCGGTCGGGAGATGTAGGGCCCTGGTTGGGCACGGAGGGAGGACCGAGATGACACGGACGGATGCACAGGGCCTGGGGCCGAGCGGGGCCACGCCCGATGTCAGGCGGGTCGCCCTTGTCACGGGAGCCACGTCGGGGATCGGGCGTGCGTGCGCCCTGCGGCTCGCGGCCGACGGCTTCGCGATCCTGGTCGGGGGCCGCGATGTGGAGCGGTCCGACAGCGTGGTGGAGGAGATCACCGCCGGCGGTGGTGCTGCCGCCACCGCCCTGGGGGACGTGGCCGATCCCGGCTACGGCGAGACAGCCGTGGCGGCTGCGATCGACGCCTTTGGTCGCCTCGACGTGCTGGTCAACGCGGCCGGCGTGATCACCCGGGCAGACGCCGAGGGCACCTCCGACGAGGAGTGGCACCGTGTCATGGCCACCAACGTGGACGGCCTGTTCAGGACCAGCCGGGCGGCCCTGCCGGCCATCCGGGCGGCCGGGGGTGGGGCCATCATCAACATCAGTTCCAGCAACGGCCTGGTCGGCGCCGTCGGGCTGGCCGCCTACTGCGCCTCCAAGGGTGCGGTCACCAACCTCACCCGGGCAATGGCACTGGACCACGCCCACGAGGGAATCCGGATCAATGCCGTCTGCCCGGGCGCCGTGGACACCCACATGCTGTACTCGGAGCGGGGCGACACCGTCGACGACGTCCGTGCGGCCAACCTGACGACCATCCCCGAAGGTCGGATCCCGACCGGCGGGGAGGTTGCCGAACTGGTGGCCTTCCTGGCCGACGACCGGACCCGGCACATCAACGGTGCGAACCTCAGCATCGACGGGGGGTACACGGCGGCATGAGCGGACAGGGGACACAGGGCCGGATGGCCGATCGGATCGTGGTGGTGACCGGCGGGGCCCGCGGGATCGGTCGGGCGATAGTGGACCGCCTGGCCGCCGAGGGGGCCACCGTCGTGATCGGGGACCTCACCGATCCGGGCGAGGTGGGGGCCGGCCTGGACGTCGCCGGACACCGGGAGTGGGTCCCCCTGGACGTGACCGACGAGATCTCTGTCCTGGAGTTCGCCGAGTCGGTGCAGGCCGGGCACGGCGGCGTCGACGTCCTGGTGAACAACGCCGGGATCATGGACACCCGGTCGATCCTGGACGAGACGGTCGCAGACTGGGACCTCACGATGGCCGTCAACCTTCGTGGCCCGTTCCTGATGGTCAAGCACCTGCTGCCCCTCATGGATGGGCGGGACTCGCCCTCGATCATCAACATCGGCTCGATCGAGGGGCTGGCCGCCAATGCGCTGCACGCCGCCTACGCCACGTCCAAGGCCGGGATTCACGGTCTCACCCGCGCACTGGCCGTGGACCTCGGCCCCGTGGGAATACGGGTCAACGCCATCGCCCCGGGTTGGATCGACACCGACCTGAACCGCGGCTACGTGGACAGGCATCCGAACCGCGAGGAGGCGGTGGCCGAGTTGGCTTCGCTGCATCCGGTGGGACGCATCGGTGATCCTGCGGACATCGCCGCCACCGCCCTCTGGCTGGCCTCGACCGATGCCGGGTTCGTGACAGGCCAGGTGGTGACCGTCGACGGTGGCCGCATGAGCCGCCTGCCCATCCCCGGCTCGCTGGCCGACGACGGCTGATCCGCCTCCTACCTACCGGTCGGAGTTGCGCCAGACGATCAGCACGGCGTTTCCGCCGACCGCCGGATCCTCCATGTAGTCGGGGATCGCCCCCAGGGCCTCGAAGCCGTTCTCCAACTGGAAGCTGAGGGTCGGGTCGTAGAGACGCCCCGCCTTCACCTCGTCGACGTACTCGTCGGCCGTCATGGAGTCGATGTGGTCGGCGTAGCCGGGGATCACGCCCCCGGCCACGATCCCGGCCTTCCCGAGGCGCCGGACCACATCCTTGCGTCGCACGTAGAGCTCCTGTCCGATGCCGAGGCGTCGGTAGCCGGGATCAACTGCGATCGTCACCCCGTAGTACCAGTCGCCGTCGGACCGGTGGTTGCCGCACGAGTTCTCCCCGACCAGGTCGTCCAGGCAGTGGTGGGGCTCGTCGAAGTCGAAGTCGATGAGGATCCCCACGCCCATGCCGACCGGCCTGTCGCCGTCCAGGGCAACGAAGCCACCCTCGGGAAAGGTCCCACAGAGGGTGCGGATGTCATCGACGCTGAGCAGGTCGACCATACCGGCCGTCGGGAAGGCCGCCCGTTCGATGGCAGCCAGCTCCTCGGCCCAGCGTTCATGGATCGGTGCGTAGGTGATCTCGGTCATCGTCTCAGACTGCCAACGGCACGTGGACGTAGTCGTTGTGGCTGGGCAGGCCCCATACCGCCCAGAAGTCCATGGTGCGCGGTCGCATGATCACCGCTCCACTGGATTCGATGTGGAACGGATCCCTGGATACCTGGCAGATGGCCCCCTCGTCGCGGGTCACGGCCATCAGGACCTGCTCGTCGATGCCGTCCCGGTCCAGGAGTTCGAGGGCCCTGGCCCGACGCCGGGTCGAGCTGTCCTTCAGCACATCGTGCTTCGGAGCCTCGAGGGCCACCGCCTCGGCCCACAGGGCGTGGTTGGTGTGCACGAGGGCATCGGCGTCGAGGGTGACGGCGGGGCTGGCCGTCGGGAAGGCCTCGATCATGTGGCCCTCCCCGTTGGCATCGAACACGAGGAAGCTGTGTGCCCCGGCCAGGTCCGCGGCGAGGATGGCATCGCGGGCCGCTGCCGCCGAGTCCTGCATGAGGGCGTCGCGCACGACCGAGGTCCACATGACGCCCACGCATCCGTCCGTGGCGACGAGGTTGTTGATCCCTACGCACACACCGGCCTCGTTCATCCCGATCTGTCCGACACACCCCGTGGTGGTGAACACCAGGGCGGCCGGGCCGTCCTCCGGCTGGACCCGGAGAAGCACCACGTGTTCGGTGGCGCTGTCGTGCATGTCCCAGGTCTGGCCGTAGAAGCCCTGGCCGTCGCACCGGTGGTCCGGGACGATGAACGCCGTGCAGTCGTCCTCGACCACCTCGTCGGGATGCGACCCACCCACGGCAGCTCGCACCGTGTCCACGAAGTCGGTGAAGCCGCCGACCACGACGGCCTCCTCGGGCGTGATCCCGGCGCCTTCGGCGATGCCGCACATCTCGGCGTGGAGGCTGGGCGAGTGTGCCTCGTGGGCCGGGAGGCAGGACCGGGCTATGTCGAGGACGTCACCACGGCCGATCTGGCCGCCTGCCCAGAACTCGGAGCCAGCCAGCAGGACGCGTTCGGCGGCATACCTCCGGATCTCCTCGGCGTGGGCCGCGCCGTGGGCGTTGCCCATGGCTGACGGGCTGCCGGCGAGGTCCAGGATCCGCATCGGGGGTTGTCTCACCGCGTCAGTCTGGTCTATCGCCAACCGGCGTGCAAGCGTTTCCTTCGTTAGTCAGCATCTCAACAACCATTTCAGTCGTTGCAGTAGATTCGTATAGACGATTCAGTCGCCACCTGCGCTGACGAGGTTCCCGAAGCGGTGAAGCGTGCGACTCACGGCCTGCTCGCGGAGGTGGTGGCGCAACTCGAGGCGACCGCTGGCCGTGACCGCTTCATCGACCAGGTCCACCTCGGCTGCGATTGCCGCCCGACGGATCAACTCGGACACGAAGCCCACCGCACGGATCCGGCCGAACCGGTGGGCGCTCAGCGTGCCGGCGAACGTGGCGTCGTCGACGACCGTGGCCCGACTCACGAGCGGCACCACCCCGCAGCGTGCAGACGCCGCCAGCACCCGATCCACCTCGGCCGCCGTCGCACCGGACCCGACCCGCACGATGAGGTCCGGTAGCGGCCGGTAGCGAAGCACGTTCGCCTCGCAGAAGAGGCCCGTCGGGTCGTGCGGAATCCCGTAGTGGTCGTCCCACCAACCGTCGTCGGTGACCGCCAGCTCGTCTGGATCAACCTCGGAGAGGTCGGTCGCCGACACCCACGTGCCGAGTTGCAGGAGGTAGTCGGGACCACCGGCCTTGGCGCCCACCCCGACCGACGACCTCTTCCAGCCCCCGAACGGCTGGCGCTGCACGATGGCACCGGTGATGGCCCGGTTCACGTAGGCGTTCCCCACCTCGACGGCCTCGAGCCATGAATCCACCTCGACCGGGTCCAACGAGTGGATGCCCCCTGTCAGGCCGTAGTCCACGGCGTTCTGGACCTCGATGGCGTCGGCCAGGGTGTCCACGGCGATCAGGCCCAGGACCGGTCCGAAGTACTCGGTGCGATGGAACTGCGAACCGGCCCGTACCCCCACCTTGATTCCCGGCGTCCACACCCGGCCGTCCGCATCCAGGCGGCGCGGCTCGAGCAGCCACTCCTCGCCGGGGGCCAGCACCGTCAGGGCGTCCAACAGCTTGCCGACCGCCGGCGCCACGAGCGGGCCGAACACGGTGGCCGGATCGGTGGAGGGGCCGACCTGAAGGGAGGTCGCCGCATCCACGACCTGTCTCAGGAACCGCTCATCGGTGGCCACCTGGCCCACGAGGATCCCCAGGCTGGCGGCCGAGCACTTCTGGCCCTGGTGGCCGAACGCCGATCGCACCAGGTCGGCGGCCGCCAGGTCCATATCGGCCTGGGGTGTGACCACCAGGGCGTTCTTGCCGCTGGCCTCGGCGAAGAGCCTCATCTTCGGATCCCAGCAGCGGAACAGGTCGGCGGTCTCATGCGAGCCCGTCAGGATCACACCATCGACGGAGGTCACGAGCCGACGGCCGACCTCGTCGTCCGGGGTTCGGACGAACCTCAGCACGTCGGTCGGGACGCCGGCAGCCCAGCAGGCCTCAGCCACGATCTCGGCACAGCGGGGCGTCTCGGGAGCCGGCTTGAACACCACGGCGTTGCCGGCGGCCAACGCGGCCAGCGTCCCTCCCGCCGGAATGGCCACCGGGAAGTTCCATGGTGGAATCACGGCCACCACCCCCAGCGGTGTGAACTCCGCGCCGTCGATGCGCTCCAGCTCCGTCGCACGCTCGGCGTACCAACGGGCGAAGTCGACGGCCTCCCCGATCTCCGGGTCCGCTTCGGCCACCGTCTTGGACGCCTCGTGCATCATGGCCAGGAGCAGGTCGTCGTGTCGGGCCACCAACTCGTCGGCCACCCGACGCAGAATCTCGCACCTCTCCGAGGCCCCGCGTGCGGCCCACCCGGCCTGGGCGGCGCGGGCAGCGGCCACCTCGACGTCGATCCCGTCGATCGTCGAGGTCAGCGTGGTCCGTGCCGGTTCGAACGCCCTTGCTGCCAGCACCCCCAGCCGGCGGCGGGTGGCAGGCAGCGTCGGATCGCCATCGGGTTGGTTCCGGAAACGTCCACCACCCTCGGGGGCCGCCTCGGCCTCCCGGCGGGGCAGGTCGCCGACGTTCCAGCGGTCGGCCACCGCCGCACGGAAGGACCCGGCCTGCTCCTCGAAGTCCGGCGTGCCCGGCAGCAGCGTGAACAGGTGGTGGAGGAAGTTCTCCTCTGAACTGTTTTCCTCGAGGCGTCGGAAGAGATAGCTGACGGCGACGTCGAAGTCGTCGCGTCCCACGATCGGCGTGTATAGGAGCAGGCCCCCGGCCTCGGCCCGCACCACGCGGGCCTGTGACGGCGCCATGCCCTGGAGCATCTCGAACTCCACCCTGTCGGCCACGCCGCGTGCCTCGGCAAGGAGGTGGGCCCAGGCCACGTCGAACAGGTTGTGGCTGGCCAGTCCGATTCGGACGGAACGGGCGTGGATGGGTCGCAGCGCCCAGTCCACGCACCGCTTGTAGTTGGCGTCCACCTCGGCCTTGGAGCCGTACGGCGCCTGCACCCAACCGTGCATTGCGGCGTCGACCCTCTCCATTGCCAGGTTGGCTCCCTTGACCAACCTGACCTTGACCTCGCCCCCGCCGGCGTTGGACCGTGCGCCGGCCCACGCCGTGACGCGCTGAAGGGCCCCGAAGGCATCGGGCAGGTAGGCCTGCAGCACGATCCCGGCGTCCAGGTCCGTCAGGTCGGGTTCGTCCAGCAGCTCCATGAACGCTCGGAGGGTGACCTCCAGGTCCCGGTGCTCCTCCATGTCGAGGTTCACGAAGGTGGTCCGACCGGTATCGGTGGGGGTTGCCGCAGCCGCCAGGTAGATGACGCGGAGTCGGTCCTTGATGCGTTCCAGGGTGTGGTCGAACGCCCACATGTTGAGCTGGCTGGCGATTGCCGAGACCTTCACCGAGACGTAGCCGACGTCCGGGTCCCGGATCAGTTCGAGGGTCCGCTCGAAGCGACGGGAGGCCTCGCCCTCGCCGAGGACGGCCTCGCCCAGGAGGTTCACGTTCATGGCGTAGCCATCGGCCCGACGTAGCGACAGGTGGTCGTGCATCGGACCCGGAGCGGCGTCCACCACCATGTGGCCGACCAGTTGGCGTAGCCGGCGACGGGCCAGCGGCATGACCAGTCGAGGCAGGGCCGGCGCAAACCGGGCACCGGCCTGGAGCATCAGCCGGTCCATGCGACCCAGGAACCCCGGCAGCTCCCGGTCGGCGACGAGGCGGACCAGCTGCTCGGCGGCGAGCACGTCGTGGCGGTGCCGGGCGACCCGGTCCACGAATCGCATCGTGAAACCGATGCCACCCGGTTCGGCGATGATCGCCCTCATCCGGTCGGTCGAACGGCGCTCGGCGACGGTCTCGGAGGAGTGGGCTTCGGTCAGCCAGCGGGCGACGACCGCTACTGCGTCCTCGACCAGGGCATCCGGATCGACGTGCCTGCCGACCCCGTCCGAGGTCGGGGTGCCGGCACCGGGAACCTGTTCAGCGACGTCGGAGGCACGGTGTCGTTCTCGGGTCATGACCATGCCTACATCGTCGGGATCGGACTGTTCCGAGTCTTGTACGATCCGCGCACACATGACCCGGATTTCGGACAAATCGACGGCGGACCCCTCGCCGGAAGGCCCACCGGACCACGGCTGCCCCCCGGAACTGCTCGAGTTGTTCGACGCCCTCCCCAACGTGATGTTCTGCTGGAAGGGTCCCGACGACCGGTACGTGGCGGTCAACCATGCGTTCGTGAGGCGCTCGGGTCGAGCCGACCGGCGGGATGTCGTGGGGGCACGTGCAGTCGACCTGTTCCCCGCTCCACTGGCCGGCCGCTACGAGGAACAGGACCGCCAGGTGTTCGCCGACGGCGAGGCACTCCGCGACGAGCTGGAGCTGATTCGACGTCCCGATGGTTCCACCGGCTGGTACCTGACCACGAAGCTGCCCGTGGCGCACGACGGTGAGGTGGTCGGCCTGGTCAGCATCAGCCGCGATCTGGAGACGCCCAGCGACGAGGGCATCGCCCTGGAGTCGCTGACACGCGTGGTGGAGCTGGTCCAGGCCCGAGCCGATGAGGCCCTCAAGGTGGCTGATCTGGCCGCGGCTGCCGACTGCTCTGAAGGCCAGTTGGAACGACGGATGAAGAAGGTGTTCGGCCTCACCGCGACCCAGTACGTGCTGCGCGTCAGGGTCGACCGGGCAGCCGGCCTCCTGGTCGACAGCGACCGGCCGATAGCCGACATCGCCGTTGAATGCGGATTCTCGGACCAGGCGAACCTGACCCGCCTGTTCGGTCGCCTGATCGGAGAGACGCCTGCACGGTTCCGGGCCGCAAAGACCGCCTGAGCCCGGTCAGGCGGCGGACCGCTCCACACGGATCGGCACGCCCAGCTCCCACAGCCCGAGGGCATCGGCGAGCGGCACCGGTCGGTGCACCTCGCCGTTGTGGTTCACGCCGTAGAGCTCGGCGGAGATGTCATCCGAATCGGCCCGGAGGAGCACCGAGTAGACGTCGTGGAAGGCCTTCAGCCGTCGCTCGGCACCGCTGATGTTGGGCCTGGCCTCGACGACCAGGGTCGCAGTGGTGGACGAGTCGCCGAAGCTCAGGACCGATTCCAGATCGTTGGACTCGACCGACTTCACGATTCCGGTCGCTGCCGGTGTGCTGGACTTCGTGGTGGTTGCCACCAGGGCGCCTCCTGCATCTGTGGACTCGTTGATTCTACCGGCGGTCCCTCCCCACCCCGACCGCATGACCCTCTTCCCGACCTTCGATCCAACCGACCCAGCAGCCAGACTGGACCCATGACTGACCGGATTCGGGGAACTGGGCACTTCGTGGTGGCCGACGAGGTCTCGGGGGCACTGGCCGCTGGCCGTGCGGTCGTGGCCCTGGAGTCCACGATCATCAGCCACGGGATGCCCTTTCCGGACAATGTCTCGACGGCGCTGGCCTGCGAAGTAGCGGTCCGGGACGCCGGAGCGGTCCCGGCGACGGTCGCCGTGGTCGACGGGGCGCTGCGCGTCGGCCTGACCGCGGACGAGGTGGAGAGGCTGGGCCTGGATGACGATGTCACCAAGGTGAGCCTCAGGGACCTAGGAGCCGTGCTCTCGGGCGGGGGTCTGGGCGCCACGACCGTGGCCGCCACCATGCACGCTGCCCACCTTGCCGGCATTCGGGTGTTCGCCACGGGCGGGATCGGCGGGGTCCACCGCGGCGGCGACATGGACGTGTCAGCCGACCTGACGGCCCTTGGAACCATCCCGGTGGCGGTCGTATGCAGCGGCCCCAAGGCCGTACTGGACGTGGAGCGGACCGTCGAGTCCCTCGAGACGCTCGGGGTACCGGTGATCGGGCAGGGCGTCGACGTCCTGCCCGAGTTCTGGACCCGCGGCACGGACCTGCCGGTAAGCACCCGGTCCGACGGCCCGTCAAGCACCGCTGCGATCCTGGAGGCCCACTGGGGTTGCGGCCTGACCACCGGTGTCGTGGTGGCGAACCCGATCCCGGCCGTGCACGAGCTGGACCGCGACCTGATCGCGGCGGCGATCGAATCAGGCCTGGCAGCCGCCACCGCCCAGGGGATACGTGGCCGCGAGGTCACCCCGTTCCTGCTCACGCACGTCGCTACGGCCACCGACGGCCGGAGCCTGGTAGCCAACGTGGCGTTGGTGAGCGACAACGCCGCCGTCGCCGGTCGCATCGCCGTGGCGCTGGCCGCCCTCGGTGGGTCCACGGACGCTCCGGGCGGGAGCACCGGATGACGCGAGGTGGGGTGATCCTCACCGGGGGAAGCATCCATCCGATGCTCGTCGGCGGCACAACCACCGCCGAGGCGGTACGCCTGGACGGTCGTCGCATCACGCACGTCGGGAGCCTCGGGGACGCCCGCTCCCTGGGTGACGCCGAAATCGTGGACCTCGACGGTGGATGCCTGATGCCCGGGTTCGTCGACGCCCACACCCATCCCCTGATGCACGGGCAGTGCAGGAGCTGGGCCGACGTGTCCATGGCCTCCAGCGTTGACGAGGTGCTGAAGCTGCTGGGCGAACATGCCCGGGTGGAGGCCCGGACCGGGACCATCCGCGGCTTCGGTTACGACCACCACAGGCTCGCCGAGGGCCGGCACCCGACGGCAGCCGAACTGGACCGGGTGGCCGACGACCGGACCGTCATGGTCATGCACGTCAGCGGACACGGTTTCTCCGTCAACTCCCACGGTCTGGCCGAAGCTGGGATCACCGCCGATACCCGAACCCCCACCGGTGGCCTGATCGGCTTCGACACCTCGGGACGACCCGACGGCCGGGTCTTCGATTCCGCCTGCGACCTCCTCACCGGCGTTGGTGGGGTGAAGGTCGGGAACCACGGACCGAACCTCCACGTTCCGGACCACCCTGACGACCTGGCCGCGATGCTCGACGCCGCCCAGGAGGACTTCCTCGCCGCAGGAATCACATCGGTCGGCGACTGCCAGGTGACCGGACGCGAGATGCGGGCCTTCCTGGTCGCCCGCGACACCGGTCGCCTCAGGCTCCGCGTCACCATGTACGTGCTCTCCAGCCACGTGGAATCACTACGGCACCTGGGGCTGGACTCCACGCTGGGCGACGACCTCCTGGCGTTCGGAGGCGTCAAGCACTACGCCGACGGGGCACTGACCGGCGGCACCGCCTACCTGCCATGCGGCTGCGGCACCACGCACGGCTACCTGTACCACGAGGCGGGCCGGCTGGAGGACCTGCTGGCCGCCTCGGCCGCTGCCGGCCTCCAGACCGCCACGCATGCCCAGGGGCCTGACGCCATCCAACTGGTACTCGACGCACTGGACCGGCTGCCTCCCAATCCCGGGCTACGCCACCGCATCGAGCATTGCGGGTTCCCGACCGACGAGCAGTTGAAGGCCATGCGGCGCCTCGGCGTCGTTCCCGTACCCCAACCCACCCAGGTCCACCTGTTCGGCGAGGGCGCCCGACACGACCACCCTGAGCTGGCTGACCGCATGTACCCGTCGGGCCTGATCGCAGACGCCGGCCTGCCGGTGGTGCTCTCGTCGGACGCCCCGGTGACGAACCCGGACGTGATGCTGGCCTGCTGGGCCGCCGAGACCCGGATGACGGCAGCCGGCCGGGTCCTGGGTGGCGCCTTCCGGATCAGCCGCCGTCAGGCATTCGAGGGCTACACCCGGGGCGGGGCCCACGCCCTGCGCCGTGACGACGTCGGATCACTCGCGCCGGGCCGCCTGGCCGACCTGGCGATCCTGGACGCCGACCCGTTCACCGTCGCCACCAACAGCCTCCCGGACGTGTCGGTAATCGGAACGTGGGTAGGCGGGCGCCCGGTATGGACGACCGAAACCGGCGTGATCGACGTGGGCCTGGATCAGGCCTGATCCTGGATCGGTCGCACATGGCGGAGCCACAGGCCGCCCCCCTCATGTGGGCGGGGGTCGTAGGAACGCTGGCCCAGGAGCCCCTGGACCCGGGTAGACCACACGGCCAACTCGTCGGCCGTGTGGTCGAGGGGATGGGCCTCCTCCGGGGTCAGCCACCCGACCACGAAGCTGAGGTGAAGGGCCCTACGCCATCGATCCGGGGTTCGATTGGCCCCTCCACCGTGCAGGACCCCGCCTGAGTAGACGAACGCATCGCCGGGCCCCAGCTCCGCCGGCACCGACTCCTGAGCGGGGTCTGAGACCCGGATGTCCGGCCACCGGTGGCTTCCGGGCACCGCACGCGTCGCACCCAGTTCCTCCGTGATCTCGTCGAGCCCGATCATGGCGCTGATCGTCACCTCGGGCGTGTCGGGCCATGTAGGCGCCACGTGCTGGAACCAGTTGTCCGCATCGCGGTGCAGAACCTGGGCCGGTTCCCCCGGACCGATGTACATGACCTGCGCTGTATTGACCCAGTACGACCCGCAGTTGGGCAGGAGTACGGCATCGGCCAGCGCCTCGTACAACGGGTTGTCGAGCAGGTCGAAGTAGGCCCGGCTGAGCCTGCCGAGGCTGGAGAACCGGACGGTGTTGGTTCCGACGAAGGACTTTCCGTCCGCTCCGAGGCCCTGGTCGGCGCTTCCCGGCTGGACGGTCGTGGCGAACCGGTCCGCTGCTTCGCGAATCATGTCGATGGTGGGCCGGTCGACCATCCCCTCGACCACCACCCCACCATCGGCGTAGTAGGCGTCGAGGATCGTCGACACCGGGGCACCAGCCGACAGCCTCGTCAGCGGCACCGGGCTCATGGCGTGACCGCCCCACGGGCCGCCTCGACGGTCAGCCGTGGGTTCAGCTGGTCGGTGGACGTGACCAGGTGCAGAAGGGCGCCGGTGGGCGATGCCATGGCCCGCTCGAAGGCAGGGGCGAAATCATCGGTCCGCGTGACCTTCTCGGCGTGCATGCCGTAGGCGCCGGCGAGGGCCACGAAGTCCGGATTGACCAGGTCGGTTGCCGAGACCCTTCCGGGATGGTGCAGCTCCTGGTGCATTCGGATGGTCCCCCATGAGGAGTTGTCCACCACCAGCACGATGGGCCGGGCATCGGCCTGCATGGCTGTGCCCAGCTCCTGGAGGTTCATCTGGACGTCGCCGTCTCCTGCGAAGCAGACGACGGTCCGGTCCGGACCGGCGACCTTTGCGGCCACAGCTGCCGGCAGCCCGTAGCCCATCGTCCCGTTCTGCGGAGCCAGCAGCCTGGCGTCCGACCCGTAGAGGAGGAACTTGTTGGGCCAGGTCGAGAAGTTCCCTGCACCGTTGGTGACCACCACGTCGGGCGGAAGGCGATCTCGTAGCCAGGCCGTCACCTCACCCATGTCCAGGTCGCCCAGTTGCGGCGGGCAGTCCAGGGTCGCCATGAAGGCGGCCCGGCGCTGGACCCGCCAATCGGTCCGACGGTCGACCGCCACCGGCTGCATGGCGGCCAGCGCACGGCAGGCCGCGTTGGGGCCGGCGTTGACCGTCACATCGGCAGCCACCACCTTGCCGAACTCGAAGGCCGAGGCGTGTACGTGGACGATCCGCTGGTCGTCGTTCGCAGTCCCGTCGGTCCCGAACAGGCTGTATGCCCCGGTGGTCATCTCCCCGAACCGGGCGCCGATCGCCAGGATCACGTCGGCATCCACCAGCGTCTCCCGTACGGCGGGCGGCATGCCCACGCCCGCTTCGCCGACGTACCGGTCGTCGGTGTTGTCGAACAGGTCGTGGCGCCTGAAGGTAACCACCACCGGCAGGTCGAACCGGGTTGCGAGGTCGCGCAGCGCCATGCGTCCCGTAGTGGTCCAACCACCACCGCCGACCAGGAGCACGGGCCGCTCGGCAGTGGCCAGCACGTCGTGCACCGCGTCGACGTCCCCAACCGATGGAGACCGCTCGTCGACCTGGACAGGTGGTCCGGGTTCCGTGGTGGCCGCCTCTCGCAGGACGTCTTCAGGTAGCGACACCACCACCGGGCCCGGCCGGCCGGACATGGCCACCGTGAATGCCGCCTCGACGACCCTCGGGAGGTCGTCGGCCGAGTCCACCTCGACCACCCATTTGGCCAGGTCGTCGAAGAAGGAGGTGTACTCGATCTCCTGGAAGGCCTCCAGGCCGCGATGGGACCGACCCACCTGACCCACGAAGAGGATCATCGGCGTGGAGCCCTGGTCGGCTGTGTGCACCCCGATGGAGGCGTTCGTGGCGCCCGGCCCCCGCGTCACGAAGCAGATCCCCGGCCGGCCGGTGAGGCGTCCCCATGCCTCGGCCATGTAGGCGGCACCGCCCTCCTGGCGACACGTCACGAACCGGAGCCGGTCCTCGACGTCGTGGAAGGCGTCCAACACCGCCAGGTAGCTCTCACCCGGTACGCCGAATGCCGTGTCGACCCCCTGGGCCAGCAGGCAGTCGACGAGGAGCCGACCCCCGGTCCGGTCTGTCATGTCGCCAACCGGTCCTATCTCCGGTTCGGGCTTCCACGCCCGATCAGGAACAGCACGCAGGCGGCCAGGAACAGTAGTGAGCCGATGATGAAGAGCGGGTCACCGGCCCGTATCGAGCCCGCGGTGAAGAACAGCGCACATGCCACGAACATCCACCAGCTCATCCCCTCGGTGTCACGCATCCCGACAGCCTGCCAGCCGCGCCAGCCGGACGGCGACGCCGCGGCACCACCGGACTACCGTCAACATCCACCGCCGACCGTCGGCCGGACTGAGGAGCGACCTGTGGACCTGGGACTTTCGGGGAGGACGGCCCTGATCACCGGTGCCTCCAGTGGCCTGGGGCTGGCGACGGCACGGGCGCTGGCTGCCGAGGGCGTCCGGGTGGCCCTCGTTTCGCGTTCGGCCCAGAAGTTGGCCGCAGCCGTGGCCACCGTCGACGGCGACCCGATCACCGCCACGGCGGACCTGTCGGACGGCCCGTCGATCGACGCCATGCTGGCCGAGGTCAGCGCGGCCCTGGGCCAGGTCGACATCCTGGTGGCCAACGCCGGCGGCCCACCGCCGGGGGGCTTCGCCTCCACGAAGCTCGAGACCTACTCCCTGGCCCTCCAGCTGAACCTGCTGTCCACGATCCGGATGTGCCAGGCGCTGGTCCCGGCCATGCAGGAACGCGGCTGGGGACGGGTGGTTGCCATCACCTCGTCCACCGTGCGCGAGCCCAGCCCGGTACTGATCCCGTCGACCACGGCCCGTGCCGGCCTGACCGGCTTCCTCAAGACGATGGCCACCGAGGTGGCACCCGACGGGGTGACCGTCAACTCGGTCCAACCCGGCCCGCACGCCACGGCTCGCCTGGCCGAGATCTACGACGACCTGGAGGCGGTGGCGGCCAGCGTGCCGGTGCGCCGTCTCGGCGACCCCGACGACTTCGGTCGGGTCGTGGCCTTCCTCTGCTCCGAGTCGGCCCGGTCGATCACCGGAGCAGCGCTGCCGGTGGAGGGCGGCTCGCTGCGGGCCATCCAGTAGGCGGCCGGGGCGGCCGCCTCAGCCGCAGCAGGTCGTGTCGGATCCCGGGGCGGAGTGCCGCCCGACCACGACGTTGTCCATCTGATCGGAGTCCGCCGTCTTCACGTACCACTCCCAGCGGAGGTCGTCAGGCGCATCCAGCCATGTCTCGGTCTTCTCCGCGTAGCAGCACTCGGTGTCGTCGACGCCGGTGGTCTCCAGGCCGGCGTCGGCCAGACGGGCCTCGGCGGCCACCACCTCGGCGGCGGTACCGACCTCCACGCCCAGGTGGTTGATGGTGCCTCCACCACCCGGCTTCTCGAACAACACCAGCTTCAGCGGCGGATCGTCGATGGCGAAGTTGGCGTAGCCGGGACGCACCTTGGCCGGTCCGGTCCCGAACATCGAGGAGTAGAAGTCGATGGCCTCCTCGAGGTCACCGACGTCGATGGCCAGCTGCAGCCTGCTCATTGGTCGCTCTCCTTCAGGACTCCGTGTCCCTGTCGGTTCTTCATATTGATAGATATCAATATATACTGATCACACCATGCAGACAACATTCAGCGCACCCAGCCGACCTGCCATCACGGAGGCCGTCCTGGACGAACCCTCCTCGAATCGTCTGGCCGAGGTATTCGCTGCCCTGTCTGATCCTGTGAGGCTCCGCCTGTTCAGCCTGATCGCCGCCCGGCCGGAGGGCGCCTGTGCCTGCGAGATGGTCGGCCCCGTCAACCGCTCCCAACCCACGGTGAGCCATCACCTCAAGGCCCTCGAGGCTGCAGGCCTCCTCAGCCGGGAACGACGCGGCAGGTGGATCTGGTACCAGGTAGACCGGTCCGGGCTGCGAGATGCCGCCTCGCTGCTGGACTGCTGCTGACAACTCAGCTCCCACCGACCTCGGCGAGCGTGACCAGGAAGCGGTCGTTCTGGGCCGGTGTCCCGATCGTGACCCGCATGCCCACGCCGGGGAACGGCCGGACCACCACGCCCCGCCTCTCCATCTCGGGAAAGACCACGTCGGTCCGTGACCCGAGCGGGAGGTACACGAAGTTGGCATGGGCATCGGGTAGGTCCCAACCGTCGGCCCGCAGGGCCGCCACCACCCGGTCCCGCTCGACGGTGATCCGGTCGACCACCACCTGCACCTCGTCACGGGCCGCGATGGCCGCCAGCGAGGCCACCTGGGCCAGGTGGTTCACCGCGAAGGCGATCAGCACCTTGTCCAGCTCGACGACCACGTCGGGGTCGGCCACCGCGTAGCCGGTCCGGAGGGCGGCCAGGCCGAATGCCTTGGAGAAGGTCCGCAGCACGACCACGTTCGGATGCCCGGGCTGCAGGTCGGTGATCGGATCGCCGAGGTCTGCGGTCACGAACTCCCGGTAGGCCTCGTCCACCACGACCAGCACGTCGTCGGGGACCTGCTCGACCAGGCGGCGGAGCTGGTCGACGTGGACCGCCGTGCCGGTCGGGTTGTTGGGGTTGGCCAGCAGCACCAGCTTGGTCCGGTCGGTGACCGCCCCAGCCACCGCCTCCAGGTCGAAGGTGTGGTCCACGAGGGGCACCGTCACCTCCACCCCTCCGGTGAGCTGCACGTCGATGGGGTAGGCCTCGAACGAGGGCCACGGGTAGACGACCTCGTCGCCCGGGTCCACGTAGGCCAGCAGGAGCTGCTGGAGCAGGCCCACGGACCCGCAGCCGGTCGCCACCCGGTCCACGTCGACCTCCAGCCAGCCGGCGATGGCCGCGCGGAGGTCCGCCGCCCGGTGGTCGCCGTACCAGTTCACGTCGCCGGCAGCGGCGGCGATGGCCTCCACGACGGCCGGCACGGGCGGGTACGGGTTCTCGTTGGACGCCAACTTGATGGCGTCGGTGATCCCGTGCTCGTCCTCGGCCTGGGCGGCCGACTTTCCGGGCCGGTAGCTGGCCATGGCGGCCACAGCTGGCCTTACGCGTCCGACGCTCACGGTCCGGAACCTCCCTCGGAGTGGACGGGCACGGCGACGACGCAGTGGGCGCCCCGTCCCGGGTTGAACATGTCGTCCGGGTCGAGTGCCTTCTTGAGGCGCCGCATCAGGTCCAGCTCGACGGCGGACTTCTGCCCGGCCAACCGGACCAGCAGGTCCTGGCCCACGCCGTGCTCGGCGCTGATGGTCCCGCCGAGGCTCCAGATCAGCTCGTCCACTGCCGACGTGGTCGTCGCCACGAGGTCGGGTGCCAGGCGGCCGCCCCTGTCCAGGGAGGGAAGCACGTAGACGTGCAGGTTGCCGTCGCCGAGGTGCCCGAAGGAGAAGACGACGGCGTCGGGTCCGCAGACCTCGCCGGCGATGGCCTCGACGCCACGCTGGAGATCAACGATCCGGTCGATCGGCACGGCTGCGTCGAACTTGGCCCCCTTGCAGTCGATGAGGGTCTCCGGGGGGAGTTCGTCGCGCAGCCGCCAGAGGTTCTCCTCCTGTGCGGCCGTGTCGGCCACGACGGCGTCGAGCAGCCGCCCCGCCTCCACCGCCTCGCCCAGGAACCGGGCGACCTTGTCGTCCACGGGGGCGCTCCCGCTGAACCGGGCCAGGAGGTACCAGTCGGACACCGTCGTGAGCGGCCGGGCGACGCCGATCTCGGCGACCGCTGCGGCCAGCCCCATCTCGGGGACCAGCTCGAAGGCGGTCAACCCACCGTGGTCGATCGCGCACGCCCGGCCGTAGAGGTCGTTCACCTGCCCCAGGTCCGAGATGGCGGCGAACATCGACCGGTGGTGGTCCTGGCGGGGATACAGCTTGAACACCACCGCCGTCACAACGCCGAGCGACCCCTCCCCTCCGATGAAGAGGTGCTTCAGGTCGTAGCCGGTGTTGTCCTTGCGAAGGGCCCGTAGCCCGTCGAACACCCGGCCGTCGGCCAGCACCGCGCTGAGGCCCAGCACGTTGTCCCGGGTGGACCCGTAGCGAAGGACGTTCAGGCCTCCGGCGTTGGTCGAGACCGCCCCTCCCACGGTCGCCGTCCCCCGTGCCCCCCAGTCCATGCCCAGTTGGCGATCCACCCCGGCCGCTGCCTGCTGGACCTGCTCGATGGTGCAGCCGGCCTCGGCTGTGATGGTGAACCGTGCCGGGTCCACCGAAAGGACCCTGTTCAGGCGCGAGGTGGTGAGCAGCACCGACGGTCTGTCGCTGGTCGGCACCGACCCACCGGACAGTGACGTGTGCCCACCCTGGGTGACCACGGCCACGCCGGCCCGGGCACTCGCACGCACGACGGCCTGCACCTCGGCGACCGTGCCGGGCCTCGCTATGAGGATCGGGGTGCCGGAGTAGGCACCCCTCCAGTCGACGATCAGGCCGGGCGCATCGGCCGGGTCCAACCAGCCACCGGGACCCAGCAGGTCCCGGAGCTCGTCGGCCAGCTGGTCTGGAACATCGGGCCCGCTCATCGGTCGGGACTCTAGGACAGCCGTCCCCGTGGGGATCCTGCCCGGCGTGGTGACCCGCCCGCCATCAGACCCAGGGGCAGTTCGAGTTGCGGTCCCCGAACGTCGTGCCGTCGGTGTAGCGACCCAGCGTGAACGGTCGCAGCTCCTCGGGCTTCTCCCCGTGGATCAGCATCGAAGCGGTCAGCTTGCCCACGCCGATCATCTTGAACCCATGGTTGGAGTCGGCGATGACGAAGGCATTGTCAGCCACATGGTCGAAGATCGGCACGTTGTCAGGGGTGAAGGCGCCGATACCGCCGTTGCGACGCTGCTTGAAGTACGGCTCCAGGTCCTCGAACCGTTCGAAGAGCATTCCGAGGGTCCGGCAGTAGTACTCGGGGAACCAGTCGTCGGCCTGGTAGGCGTCGCTGAGGTGCCCGTATGGGTCCACGTCGGCCTCCGATCCCATGCGGATCGGGATGGTGCCGCCCTGCAGGCCCGGCGCGCCCACGCGCTCGGCGGCGTACCTGGTGTACGTGTAGACGTGGTCCTGGATCATCTCGCCGTCACGTCCGTAGACCGGCGTGTTCATCAGCTCGACGTGCAGCACCGGGCCGTCGCTCCCGTCGGCGGTGCGGTAGTCGACGCCGGGCGGCAGGAACACCTCGCCCTCCAGCAGGCGCCAGTAGGTCCACATGGGCATGTCGACCTCGACGTGTCCGTCGGGGTAGGTGACGTCCAGGCTGGATGGGCCGCCCAGCCACTCCCAGTGCTTCGGGGTCCAGGCGCCCGCACCGACCACCACCTGCTCACACTGGATCCGACCGGCGGTGGTCTCCACGGCGGCGACCGACCCGGAGGCGTCCAGGTCGTATCCGGTGACCGCCACGCCGTAGACCCGCTGCACCCCGAACTGTCGGCACTTCTGGTCCAGGCCCCACATGACCATGTGGGTCCCGGCGTAGCCGGACCGGTGTTCGTGCAGGACAACGTCGCAGTTCTGGGTCTTGAAGTCGGGCCAGAGTCCGTTCAGGAAACGGTGGGCGTCGGCTCCCGTGTAGAGGTCCGACGGATACCCGCTGGCGATCTGCGACTCGTTCAGCCGGACGTAGTCCTCGGCCTGGTTCTCCTCGCCGATCGACACGTAGCCGACCTGCTGGAAGCCGAAGTTGACGGGATCGGACTCCCACACCTCGACGCTGGCCCGCAGGATGGCGTGCAACGGACCGGTCATGTAGAGGTTCCGTACGCAGCCGCAGGCCAGGCCTGTAGCTCCGGCCCCCGGGCCGGCCTTGTCGATGAGGACGACGTCGGACCCGGTGCCCTTCCCCGTGCGCTCCAGCTCCATGGCCAGGTGGTACGCCGTGGACAGGCCGTGGATGCCGGCACCCACCACCACGAAGCGGGCAGAAGATGGGAGCGGTGCGGCGTCGTGGATGGGCACCACCGGCGGGTTCTGCATCACCCCGTCCACGATGGACGGGGTGGGGCGGTCCATGAACGGGTACCACTGGTTCTGGCCTTCTGCCGGCCTACCGATGTTCGTCACGCTGGGTTCTCCTGCCTGTGGCCCGACCGGGGTCAGCCTGTGCCGTAGACGGCGCCGCCGTCGACCTTGATGACCGAACCGGTGGTGAACGACGAGGCGTCGCTCGCCAGGTACAGCGCCGCTCCGACGATCTCGTCGACGTCGCCGGCCCGCTGCAGGGCCAGGTTTCGTCTGAACATCTCGTGGGCGTTCTCGTGCCAGTGCGTCGAGATGTCGGTCAGGAACGGGCCGGGCTGCAGACAGTTGACCCGCACCGTCGGCCCGTAGGCCCTGGCGAAGGACTCGGTCAGCGAGTGCACGCCCGCCTTGGCCGCCCCGTAGATCGCCTCGATGGGCGTGGGTGCCGAGGCCGACACGGAGCTCACGTTGATGATCGACCCGCCTCCGGTCGCCACCATCCGTTCTCCGAACGTGGCCGAGAGGCGGAACGTGCCCCGCAGGTTCACCGCCAGCGTCTTGTCGAAGAGGGCTTCGCTGACCTCGGCCAGCGACGGGTAGAGCGGCGAACTCCCTGCGTTGTTGACCAGCACGTCGCACCGGCCGAAGGCGTCGTAGACGGCCTCGGTGAGGGCATCGCACTGGTCCCAGTCACCCACGTGGCAGGCGACGGGCACGGCACGCCGTCCTGTCGCCGCTTCCACCTCGGCGGCCAGGGCCTCACAGGCATCCAACTTGCGACTGGCTATCACGACGTCGGCTCCGCACCTGGCGAAGGCCTCGACCATCGCCCTGCCCAGACCACGGCTGCCCCCGGTCACCACGACCACCCGGTCGGTGAAGTCGACCAGTCGCTGTTCGGGATGGAGTTTGCTGTAGTCCGGCACCCGAGGATTCTGACAGCCCACCTAGGGTGCGCCAATGGCCGGAGGAGAGGATCGTGGTCGCCGACCACTGGTCCACGACCACGTGGACGTGGACCTCTGGGATCCGGCCACGTTCGCCGCAGGCATGCCGGACGACGCCTTCGCCGTCCTGCGTCGCGATGCCCCGGTGGCGTGGCACCCTGAGAAGCCACGACGTGAGGGCGGCCACTCCGGTCCCGGGTTCTGGTGCATCACCACCCACGCCGACATCCAGACGGTGTCCATGCAGCCGGAACTGTTCTCCTCCTGGTTGGGAGGCTTCACCGGTGCCGACATCGGCGGTGCGGTGCTCGACGAGACCCGCCTGAACCTCATGGGAATGGACCCGCCCGACCACACTGCGTTCCGCCGCTCCATCCGGGCCCCGTTCGGCCCCAGCGTGACCCGGAACCTGGGCGTGGTGGTCCAGGGCTTCGCCACGTCGGTGGTCGACGCTGTGGCCCCACTCGGGGAGGTCGACTTCGTGGAGGCCGTCGCCTCGGAACTGCCGCTGCTGACGCTCAGCCACCTGCTGGGGGTGGCCGCCGAGGACCGCCACCTCTTCTACGACTGGTCAAACCGGATAATCGGCAACCACGACCCGGAGTTCGGCGGCTCGGTCCGGGACTTCCTGGCCGCCAAGGACGAGTTGTTCGCCTACGGCCGCCAGGTGATCTCCGAGAAGCGGGCCACTCCCGACGACGGCCTCATCAGCACGTTCATCCACGGCGAGGTGGATGGCGTACCTCTCGACGACGAGAAGCTGATCCTGCTGTGGTTCCTGCTGCTCATCGCCGGCAACGAGACCACACGATCCTCGCTGACCGGCGCCATGGAGATGTTGGCGGCCCATCCCGCCCAACGCCGATGGCTCGTCGAGAACCTGGACGAACGCCTACCGGGGTTCATCGAGGAGTCCCTGCGGCTCTCCAACCCGGTCATCCACTTCCGCCGGACCGCCACCACCGAGGTCGAGTTGAACGGCGCTCACATCAGGGAGGGTGACAAGGTCATCCTCTGGTACCCGTCGGCCAACAGGGACGCCGATGTGTTCTACAGGCCCGATGATTTCGACCCGACCCGGTCGCCCAACCACCACGTGGCGTTCGGCTTCGGACCGCACTTCTGCCTCGGCGCCCGGGTGGGCCGACTCCAGATCGAGGTGATGCTCCGCGAGCTGCTCACCCGGCTTCCCGACATCGACGTGGTGGTGCCTGCCCGGCGGGCGCACTCGACGTTCCTGAACAGTCCCAAGTCCCTGGGTGTGCGCTTCACCCCGGAAGGCGGGAACATCCGGTGATGGGAGGCGACCGATGACCGACGGCTTCGAGATCCAGGGGGTGAACCACCTGGCCCTGGTGTGCCGGGACATGGCGACGACGGTCGCCTTCTACGAGGGCATCCTGGGCATGCCGCTCATCAAGACCATCCAGTTGGGTGGCGGCGCCGGCCAGCACTTCTTCTTCGACTGCGGGGGCGGCAACTCGCTGGCGTTCTTCTGGTTCCCCGACGCTCCGCCGGCCGCTCCGGGCATCGCCATGCCCGCGGACCGGCCGGACCGGGGCGCAATCCAATCAGCCCACGGATCCATGAACCACGTGGCGTTCCACGTGCCGGCAGATGCGATCGACGGCTACGTGGGACGCCTACGCGGCGCCGGGGTGGAGTGCTCTGAGGTCATGAACCACGACGACTCCGAATGGGGCGTGGCCCGCGATGCCCACGACGGGGTGTTCGTACGTTCGGTCTACTTCCGGGATCCCGACGGGATCCTCCTGGAGTTCGCCGCCTGGACACGCGAAATGGGCCCCGATGACGTGTCCCACGATCCTGCCGTGGCCGGTGGGGGCTGAGGACCCACCCGTTCCCGGAGGCTCAGACGAAGTCCGAGTACTGGTCCAGGTGACGCACCGGCGTGGACAGCGCGTCCTTGCGGAACGGGTCACCCAGTTCCTTGGTGCACATGATCTCGATGACGGTGGTCCGGCCTTCGTTCATCTGGGCGTCGATCGCCGCCTCGAGGGCGGGTCCGACCTCGTCGAGTTGGTCCACGCGGACGCCATCGGCGCCCATGGCCCGTGCGATCTCGGAGTAGTCCTCGCCGCCGTCCAGTTCACCGGCCACGAACCGGCGACCGTAGAAGTCGACCTGGTTCTTCTTCTCGGCGCCCCACTGGCGGTTGTGGAACACCACGGCCGTGATCGGGATGCCGTGGCGAGCGGCCGTCATGGTCTCCACCATGCTCATGGCCCATGCGCCGTCGCCCGCATACGAGACGGCCGGGCGGTCGGGTGCGGCCGCCTTGGCGCCGATGATGGTCGGTAGGGCGTAGCCGCAGTTCCCCCAGCTCATGGCTGCGAAGAAGGAGCGGGGCTCCTCGAAGCGAAGGTAGCTGTTGGCCACCGAGTTGATGTTGCCGATGTCGGTGGAGACCATCACACGGGCGGGCATGGCCTTTTCGAGCTCGCGGAGCACCTGGCGGGGGTGCAGCCAGTTGCCCTCCTCGTCGATCGCTTCCTTGATCATCTCGATGCTGAAATCGTCGACCTCGTGGGTCCACTCGTCCAGCTCGTCCTCCCAGGCCTGCTTCTCGTCTGCGGTGGCCTGGGCCCGCTCGTCGCGGGTGGCGTCACAGGCCAGGGTCCGGGTGGAGAGGCGGTCGCTGAGGGCCCTGGCGGCTGCTCCGGCGTCACCGCAGATGCCGACGGAGATCTTCTTGACGAGGCCCAGCATCTTGTGGTCGGCGTCCACCTGGATGATCCTGGCGTTCGACGGCCAGTAGTCCATGTCGTGTTGGGGCAGGGTGCCGAACGGACCCAGCCGGGTGCCCAGCGCCAGGACCACGTCGGCGCGGGCGATGAGCTTCATGGCCGCCTTGGAACCCTGGTAGCCCAGCGGGCCGCACCACTGTGGGTGGCTGGCGGGGAACGAGTCGTTGTGCAGGTAGCTGTTGACCACCGGGCAGCCCAGGCGCTCGGCCAGGGCAATGGCATCGGCCACAGCGTCTCCCATCACCACGCCGCCGCCGGAGACCATGACCGGGAACTCGGCAGCGGCCAGCAGGTCGGCCGCCTCGTCCAGGCTGGCGTCGCCACCGGGACCGCGGTCCAGCACCATCGGCTCGGCGATCTCGACGTCGATCTCGCCGTAGAAGCGGTCGCGGGGGATGTTCAACTGGGTGGGGCCGATCTCCGACATCGCCCGGTCGAAGCAGCGGGCGGTGATCTCGGCCATCCGGTGCTCGTTCGCGACGTGGCCCTGGTACTTCACGAACTCCTGGAACATCGGGAGCTGGTTGGCCTCCTGGAAGCCGCCCAGGCCCTGGCCCATGGTCCCGGTCTCAGGGGTGATCATGACCACCGGGCTGTGGGCCCAGAAGGCACCGGCGATGGCCGTCACGCAGTTCGAGATCCCGGGGCCGTTCTGGCCTATCACCACACCGTGTCGGCCGCTCACCCGTGCGTAGCCGTCGGCCATGTGGCCGGCGCCCTGTTCGTGCACGACCGGCACGAGGGTGATGCCGGCCGGGGCGAAGATGTCCATGGCATCCATGAAGGCCGATCCCATGATGCCGAAGATGGTGTCGACACCGTTGGCCACCAACGTCTCGACGAAGGCCTCGCTGGGGGTCATGCGGGTCATCGGTGTTCTCCTGCTTCCTGCCCGACGGATCGCCGGGGGCGTCCGGTCCGACCCGTCGACACGGGCCCGACCACTGGGAGTGAGAGCCTATAACGGATCCGTGAGACTGTCTAGACCGGGGGTACGGTAGCCGTCGTCCCGCCAGAGGATCGGGAAGTGGGCCTCGTCCATCACGTCATCGCCTTCGTGCGCGTAGCGGCTGTATACGGGCCCGTTGCCGACGCCGAATCCCCCACGGTTGAACCGGGCCCCGCTGCTGGCGCAGTGCAGTACCAGGGCACGACGGTGCAGGGCGGTCAGGTTCGGACCCGAGCCGTGCCAGGTCCAGCCATGGTGGAAGGAGCCGCCGCCGGCACGGACCTCGACCGGAACCAGGTCCGGGCACACCCCCTCAGCGGCCGCCGCCGCCTCCATCGGCACCTGATGGTCGACGGGTGCGTGGAACTCCATCGGCGGGTCATCACCGGTCGCCCACCGGTGCGACCCACGGGCGAACTCGACCGTTCCGCCATCCGCCGAGGTCACATCCAGGGCGATCCAGCAGGTCACCATCTCCTGCGGCCGGTACCAGGCGAGGTAGGCGTTGTCCCGGTGGAAGCCCACCGACCGGGCACCCGGTGGCTTCCACAACAGGTTGTCCTGGATGATCCGGGCGCCGGGCCACCCGGCCAGGGCAGCCAGTGCATGACCGAGAACAGGCGAGAGCACTATCGACGCCACCAGGTGGTCGGCACGCCACCCGTTGCAGACCTGACGGGTCAGGGTCGGGTCGCCGCTCCCCTCCTGCCAGTTCACCTCGTCCGGGGCGACACCGGTTTCGAACTCGCCGCGGAAGATCCGGTCGAACCGCTCGTGCAGCGGGGCCACCACGTCGTCGGGGATCAACCGGTCGACCGTAACGAACCCGTCGGCGTGGAACGCCGACACCTCGTCGGAATCCAGCAACGGTCCCGCCATCACCCCTGCGACCCGTCCCTCAACGGGACATGTGGTCGCCGAGGCGAGCCAGCATCCCCAGGCAGATCTCGAGGTCGGCGACCTCGACGTACTCGTCGGGCCGGTGCGCCACGCCGATGTCGCCCGGCCCCCAGAGCACGGCGGGAATCCCAACCGCCTGGAACAGACCGGCCTCCGTCCCGTACGAGACGACGTCCACGGGGAGGTCGCCATTGTCGGCCGAGACCTCGTCGGCCAGCAGGATCCGCATGAGGTCGAGGGCCGGCGAGGACTCCAGCCATTCCAGGCCGTCCACCTCGCACACCACCTCGGTCCGGATCGACGCCTCGGGGTGCACGCCACGCATCTCGGCCAGCAACCCGACCTCCAGGTCGGCCATGCGGGCCTTCACGAAATCGGCGTCGGCCCGAAGGACGGGACGCATCTCCCAGTCGAAGGTGCAGCGGTTGGCCACGACGCACCGGCCCTGGCCCCCGTCGATGGTGCCCACGTTGAAGGTCGTGGCGGGCGGGCTGTACGGGCTGGGGTCGGGCGCCCGGGTCGCCAGCTCGTCGGCCAGGCCCATCAGCCCGCTTATCCAACGGCTGGCGTGGTGCACGGCGTTGACCGCCCTGGCGGGCTCCGAACTGTGCCCGTCAAGACCGGTGATGGTGGTCCGGTACTCGTAGCAGCCCTTGTGGGCGCCGACGGTCCGCAGACCGGTGGGTTCGCCGATGATGGCCGCTGACGGCCTCACCCCACGGGCCACGAGGTCGGCCAGCAGGATGGGCGCCCCGTGGAAGCCGTCCTCCTCGTCGAAGGTGAGCGCCACGTGGATCGGCCTGTCCAGGTCCAGGGCGGCGAAGGCGGGAGCCATTGCCAGCACGCAGGAGATGAACCCCTTCATGTCCGCCGTGCCCCGTCCGTAGACCCGGCCACCCCTGTGGTCTGCGCTGAACGGCGGCGTGGTCCAGTCGGCGGCGTCCACCGGCACCACGTCGGAGTGCCCCGACAGCACCACCCCGCCGGCCACGTCGGGTCCGATCGTGGCGAACAGGTTGGCCTTCGTGCGTGTCTCGTCGTGGGTCAGGACCACGGTGGCCCCCAGCGACTCGAGTCGGGCCCGGCAGTCCTGGATCAGGTCCAGGTTCGGGGTCAGGGCGATCGTGTCGTAGGCGACCAAGACGTCCAGGATCCCCAACGCCTCCTCCAGGAGGCCGGGGTCCCGTAGGTCGGCGGACGGTGGCATTCCCATCCTCAGGCCTTCACGACGATTTCCCGGGGAACGTCGGCCAGTGGCTCGCCCGGGCCGTCGTCGGTGATCACCAGGCTCTCGGTGATCTCCAGGCCCCACGTGTCCATCCATAGGCCCGGCATGAAGTGGAAGGTCATCCCCGGCTCCAACACGGTCTGGTCGGTCTCGCGGAACGAGATGGTGCGCTCCCCCCAGTCGGGCGGGTAGCTGATCCCGATCGGGTAGCCGCACCGGCCCTCCTTGTGGAAACCGGCGTTCTCCATCGTGGAGAAGAACGCACGGGCCACGTCACACGCCAGATTGCCCGCCCTTGCCGCATCCAGACCGGCGTCCAGACCATCCAGGACCGCTTTCTCGGCCCGACGCATGTCCGACGGCGGCTCGCCCAGGAACACGGTCCGGCAGAGCGGCAGCTGGTAGCGGCGATGTGCTCCGGCGATCTCGAAGAACGTGCCCTCGCCGCTCAGCAGCGGCTTGTCGTCCCAGGTGAGGTGGGGTGCCGAGGCATCGGCACCGGTTGGCAGCATCGGCACGAAGGCCGGGTAGTCGCCCCCGAACTCCTCGGTTCCGGAAATGCCGGTGGCGTAGATCTCGGCAACCAGGTCGCACTTGCGCATGCCCGGTTCGATCACCTCGCGGATGCGGGCGTGCATCCGCTCCACGATTCGAGCACCCCGGCGCATGTACACCAGTTCCTGTTCGGACTTCACGGCCCGTTGCCAGTTCACCAGCGCCGTGGCGTCCACCACGTCGGCGTCGGGCAGCCCCGCCACCAGGTGCTGGTGGGCCGCCGCCGAGTAGTAGTAGTTGTCCAGCTCCACGCCTACCCGGGCCGATCCATGGCCCATGTCGCACAAGAGGCCGGCCAGTTGCCCGAAGGCGTGCCGCTCGGTGGACATGACGTGGTCGTCTGAGTAGTCGAGGATCCTGGACTCGTCCATGTACACGGTCCGGCGGGCGCCGTTGGCGTCCATGCGTCGACCCCACCACCACGGCTCGCCGTCGCCGGTGACGATGACGGCCTGCGGGGTGTAGAACGACCAGCCGTCATAACCGGTCAGCCACGACATGTTGGACGGGTCGGCGGCCACGAGGACTTCGATGCCGCGGGCCTCCATGGCGGCCCGCACCCTGCCCAGGCGATCCGCATACTCCAGACGGGTGAACGGCAACTCCACGTCTGGCATAGGTCCCCCCAAGGTCAGCCGGGACCTTCGCCCCGGGCCCGCTGAGGCTAGATCAGGAGAAGCGTCGGTGGCGGGTGTCAGCGATGGGAGCCCTCGCACCGGATGCCCGCCTGGGCGTAGCGTTCCAGTCCATGCCAGCCCTCACCGACGACCAGGTGGCCCACTACCGGGACCACGGCTGGGTGGCGCCAGTCGACGTCCTGACCGTCGCCGAGGCGACGGCGCTGCATCGCGCCCTCGTCGACGCCGAACAGGCCTTTCCCGACGACCTCCACGCCAGGCACCGCAACAACGCCCACCTGGTCATGCCGTTCCTGGCCGACCTCGCCACCCACGAGGTGATCCTGGACTGCGTGCGTTCGCTGGTCGACGACCCCCGCTCACTGCTCAACTCGGTGCTGTTCATCAAGGAACCCGGGTCCGACGCCTACGTGAGCTGGCATCAGGACTCCACCTACATGGGCCTCGACTCGAGCGACATGGTCACCGCCTGGGTGGCACTCACGCCGAGCACCACGGCCAGCGGCTGCGTAGCCATGGTGTCGGGCTCGCATCGTGACGGCATCCGAACCCACGTCGACCGGTACGGAGCGGAGAACATCCTCACCCGTGGGCAGCACGTCGACGTGGACGTCAGCGCCGCCGTGGACATCGAGTTGCAACCAGGCCAGATGTCGCTCCACCACCCCCACCTGGTCCACGGGTCGCGCCCCAACCGGACCGGCCTGCGACGGGTCGGCGTGGCGTTCCAGTGCTACGTCGGAGCCGCCGTCCGACCGAGTCGCGGCGAGCACCACGTCCTGCCCATCGGCGACCAACCGGTGGACCCCTCCTTCGTGACGGTCCCGGCGCCCGACGGCCTGTGCACCCCCGGCGGACGGGCCGTCCGGGCCGCCGCCAATGCCGCCCTCTCCGACGTCCTCTACGACGGCGCCGACCTGCGACGCGCCTACTGACCCCGCCGCCCGACGACTGGAACCGCATGCCCATCCACTTCAGCCCCACCGAGATGCTCTCCCGCAGGGACCGGACGGCCGGGACCATCGCGGCCACCGGCCTGGACGCCCTGCTCATGTTCAAGCAGGAGTCGATGTACTGGCTGACCGGATACGACACCTTCGGCTTCTCCAGCTTCCAGTGCATGGTCGTGACGGCCGATGGCCGGGTGTCCCTGCTGAACCGGGCGCCCGACCGCGGCACGGCCGCGTACACGTCAAACGTCACCGACGTCCGCTGCTACATGGACGTCGACGGTATGAACCCGGCCGTCGACCTGCGGGGCATGCTCGACGACCTCGGCCTGGCCGGATCCCGGGTGGGCATAGAGCTGGACTCATACGGCCTGAGAGCCGCCCACTGGCGCCTCCTGGAAGCGGAGTTGGACGGGTTCCTGACGTGGGCCGACGCCTCGACGCTGGTCCAGGAACTCCGCCGGGTGAAGAGTCCGCAGGAGCTCGCCTACACGCGTAGGGCCGCCGCCCTGGCCGACGATGCCTGGGACGTGGCCGTGGACCTGGCCGGCCCGGGGGCCTCCGAGGCCCGGATCCTGGCCGACATGCAGGGCGCCGTCCTGGGAGGCGGTGGCGACTACGCCGGCAACGAGATGATCATCGGCTCGGGACCTGGAGCGCTCATGGTGCGATACACCTCCGGCCGCCGGAACCTGGACGCCATCGACCAGCTAACGCTGGAATGGTGCGGCGTCGAACGGCGCTACCACGCAGCCATGATGCGGACCCTGCTGGTCGGCGCGGCCTCACCGGAGCACCTGGCCATGCACGATGCCTGCCACGAGGCCCTCCTGGCCTGCGAGGAGGTGGTCCGCCCCGGAGCGACCCTCGGCGACGTGTTCGCCACCCACGCCCGGATCCTGGACGCCGCCGGCTACCGGGAGCACCGGCTGAACGCCTGCGGCTACGGCATGGGTGCCGTCTACGCTCCCGTCTGGACCGACTGGCCGATGATCTACGAGGGCAATCCGCTGGCGTTCGAGGCTGGCCACGTGTTCTTCCTGCACATGATCCTGCTGGACTTCGGCTCCCAGCTGGCCATGACCCTCGGCCACACCGTGGTGGTCACCGACACGGGCTGCGAACGCCTCAGCCGGTCCGACCTGGGCCTGATCGTGGCCTGACCGACAGTCAGTACCACATGTCCGGCATGGAACCCTTCCGCTCGGCCATGAAGGCCTGAAGCTCGGCATCGACCGAGGGATCGATGGGTGGCGACTCGTAGTCGGCCAGCACCTGCTTCCACCGACCGTTGGCCCGCTGAGCCATGTCCAGAGCACCGTCCTCGGCCCACTGCTCGAACGAGCTGGTGTCCGCCAGCGCGGAGTCGAAATTGGCCGTGGCGAAATGGCCCATGGTGTGGGCCGTACCCAGGTGGGCTGTACCCGGTCCGGCCTCCCGGAAGCCGTCAGCAGCCAGGGAGTCGTCATCCACGACCAGGCCCTGCATCAGCCGGACCAGCATCCCGAGGTGGTCCGCGTCCATCATGAACTTCTCGTAGCCCATCACCAGCCCGCCCTCCAGCCAGCCCGCCGACTGATGCACGAAGTTGGCCCCGGCCAGCACGGCGGCACCCATGGCGTCGGCGGACTCCAGCATCGCCTGCCCGTCGGCGGCCTTGGACGCCGTGTAGTGGCCACCGCAGCGCAGCGGCAGTCCCAACCGGCGGGCCAACTGCCCCATGGCATACGTGGCGAGCACCGCCTCGGGCGTCCCGAAGGTGGGGGCGCCACTCCTGAGGTCCATCGTCGTCAGGAAGCTGCCGTAGACGACCGGCGAGCCGGGCCTCACCAACTGGGCCAGGCCGATGCCCACCATCGTCTCGGCGTGGGCCTGGGCTATCAGGGCCGGCTGGGTGACCGGGCCCATCGCACCACCGATTATGAAGGGCGAGATCACGTTGCCCTGGTTGGCCCGGGCGTATGCCTTGAGCGCCCCGGTCATCACCTCGTCGAAGACCAGAGGCGAGTTGACGTTGATGTTCCCCTGTATCACGCAGTCCCGTTCCAGACGATCCGCACCGAAGGCGATCCGCGCCATGGCTACGGAGTCCTCGGCCCGCTCCGCCGAGGTCACGCCGCCCATGAACGGCTTGGTCGACCAGCGGAGGTGGGCGTACACCATGTCCATGTGCCGCTTGTTGACCGGTACGTCCACCGGCTCGCACACGGTGCCTCCGGAATGGTGGAGCCACGGCGACGCATACGTGAGCTTCACGAAGTTCCGGAAGTCCTCCAGCGTGGCGTAGCGCCGCCCCCCTTCCAGGTCCGATACGAACGGCGAGCCGTAGGCCGGCGAGAAGACGACGTGGTCACCGCCCACGATCACCGTGTGGCGGGAGTCCCGGCCGTGCATCTCGAACACGGCAGGGGCGGAGCCGCAGAGTTGGCGGGCCAGGCCGGGATCGAACCGGACCCGCTCGCCGTCCACCCTGGCACCCGCCGAGCGGAACAGCTCGAGGGACTCTTCGTCGCCCCGGATGTCCACGCCCACCTCGTCCAGGATCCAGTCGGCGTGGGCCTCGAGGCGGTCCAGTTCACCGGCGTCCAGCAGTTCGTAGGTCGGGATCCGGCGCCGTGGCTGCACCACGGGCAGCTCGGCGGCGATCGCCCGATCGGCCGCCCGGGCTGCACGTCCACCCCGACGTCGTTCGGGCCCGGTGCTTCCGGAGGTGGCCATCAGCGCCTCATCAACCCGTCGGGGGCATGGTCGCCGTCGCCTCCTGCTGGGTGAAGAACGAAGGCCCGCGGGGAAACTCGGGCGTCTCCACCTCGTACGGGACCGATCGGATACGGAAGGGGTCGGAACCACGTACGAACAGTCCCTGGTGCACAGTGGGTACCGGGCTCGGCGCAGACGGGGCAGCGTCACCGGCCGAGTAGACGCAGATGAACAGGGTCCGGGACCGGTCCGAGAGGTTGGGGGCCGACCCGTGGGCCAGCTTCGTGTGCATCAGGCAGACCGATCCGGCGGGGCCGAAGCAGGCGATCGAGTCGCGCCGCATGTCGGCGGCAACAGCGTCGTCTACCGCACCCGTGAACACCCCGTCGTGCCAAAGGGAGTGGAGCGGCCCCAGGTGCGAGCCGGGCAGGACCTCCAGCGGACCGTTCAGCTCTGTCACCTCGTCGACCATGAGCAGCGCCGTCACCAGGTCGGTGTTGGAGTGCGGCGTGTACGGGAAGTCCTGATGCCACCTCACCTCGGTCGCCGCACCGGGCAACTTGGAGTTGACCTTGGTGTGGTGGAGCTTCACGTCCGGCCCGATGAGGTCGGCCACCATGTCGACCATGGCACTATCCGCCATCACCTCGCGGTATGCCGCCGAGACCTCGGTAGGGGCCTGGACGCGCCGCAGCGCCGGGTGCTCCGGCGAGTGGCCGGGCTGGACGTCGAACCGAGCCCTGCCGTCGACCGTCTCGCCGTACGGGGCTTCGTGGGTTCGGCTCTCAGCGACCCACCCGTCGAAGTCGGCCCGTAGCGCGCTCAGTTGGGCGGGGGTCACGGCATCGGGCACGGTCAGGGCCCCATCGCGCCAGAAGGCCTCGACCTGTTCGGCGGTCAGCATGCGGATCCCGGCTCACTCGTCACCGGCCACCCCGTAGCTCGGAGCCGCTCCCGGGTCTACCGCCCGGTCCAGGTAGGGCTGCATCTGCGGCTCGTAGTCGGCCCACAACCGCCGCAGTACCGCCACCGGATCCTCGTCGTCCCAGTCGCAACGCAGGTCGACCAGGGCGAAGGGCTGCTCGTGGTGCACCAGCAGCGCCGCCGAGTGCACCGGTCCCTCCTCGCCACCTGCGGCCAGGCCGGCCTCCAGACCCCGCAGCAGGCGATCGGCCAGATGGGCGTCGGGCTGGGCCTGGAAGGCCGCGCACATGGCGGCCGGTACGTCCAGCGATGAGAGCAGGTTGCCAGCCGCTATGCAGTGGTCTCCCTCCACCACCCTGTTCGTCCCCAGGATGTGGGCGCCGGTGAAGTGCCCGGTACGTCCCGCCAGGTCCACGACGGCCAGCTGCCTGTAGTCGGCGTTGGCCCGCCCCTCCATGACGGCGGCCACGGCCCCGGCCGCCGTGTCGCCGGCTTCGAGGCGTTCGAAGACCCGGACGGCCAGCGTCGGGTCGGTGATGTTCTGTGTGGCCACCGCTCCCACACCGGCCATGGCGTGCGGGCAACGTGACCCGACGCAGATCGACGATGTGGTGATCGCCACCCCGGTCATGTCGGTCCTGGCACAGTGCCCGGTGATGGAGAAGGTCATGTCGGCGCGCTCCCGGAAGGATCGGTGGGGGCCAGCCGGTCGGCCAGGTAGCCCATGAAGTGGTGCAGCTCGTGCTCCAACCAGCTGAGTGGCCCCGGCGTGGCCAGCGGTGAGCGGGACCCGGCGTGGATGCCCTCCACCACCACCCGGTCCTCCTCGCAGACAGCGGTGAAGAACCCGACCATCTCGGCGATCCAGGCCTCCGGGTCGGTGAGCGAGGCATGCACCTCGGGGGCCAGGGCGATCCCGAACCGCAGTTGGACCTGCCCGGTGCCCCGGGGGCGCAGCGACAGGTACCAGAGGTGGTCGGGGGCGAGGATGTACATGTGCGACGGGAACACCGTCGGCATGAACGTGGTGGTCCGCCACCGACCCACCAGCCGGTCGTTGTCCGGGTGGGCCCGGCCGTACCGGGCATTCCCGTCCTTCTCGAACGTCTGGTAGGTGAAGGCCCCGTAGCGCTGGTCGGGGAAGACGACCGAGCCCATCGGCATCCAGGTACCCAGCGTCTCGCGGTGGGTGACCGGCAGGTGGTAGCCCTCCATGAAATTCTCGGTGAGGAACTTCCAGTTACCGTCCCACACGTCGTCGACCCGGTGGACCGGCACGTAGTCGGCCACCCCGTAGGGCGCCACGAATCCCTCGATGGGAGCCAGCAGGTCGGAAACCGACCCGATGTCGGGGTTCAGCGTGCAGTAGATCCACCCCTGCCAGACCTCGGTGCGGATCTCCGGCAGGCAGACGTCCTCCTTGTCGAACCCGTCGGTCCGCTCCATGTGGTTGGTGCCCACGAGCCGCCCGCCCAGGTCGTAGGTCCAGGAGTGGTACGGGCAGGTGATGCGCCGTGCGCTTCCGTCGCCCTCGACGAGGGTCATCATGCGATGGCGGCAGACGTTGGAGAACGTCCGGACCTCGCCGTCGGCGTCCCTCACGCAGAACACCGGCCGCTCCGCGATCGACCAGGTCAGGTGGTCGCCCACCTCGGGGATCTCAGCGGCCAGCCCGGGCGACACCCAGTCCCGGGTGAAGACCAGGTCCCGTTCCATGTCCCGGACCTCGTCGCTGTGGTACATGGCCGCCGGCATGTTCGTGGCCGCCGGGAGGGGCCCGTCGGCGACCGCCCGCAGGCGCGCCAGGACCTCGAGGATCTGGACACCGGGGGTCGGACCTGTGGCCGGGAACGTCGGGTCGGCGGTCATGGTCGAGCGGGTCGTCAGTCGGGGATGACGGCGGTGACCTCTATCTCCACCACCCATTCCGGACGGGCCAGGGCGGGCACGACGATCCCCGTCGAGCATGGGTGTACGCCCTTCAACCACCGTCCCATCACGCCGTAGACCGCCTCCCGGTAGCGGATGTCGGTGAGGTAGACGACGATCCGACAGATGTGGTCGAGCTGGGAGCCGGCCTCTTCCAGGAGCAGGGCGATGTTGGCCATGGCCTTGTCTGCCTGCTCCGCTGCGTCGCCCACGTGGAGGGACTCGCGCGTGTCGAGGTCCTGGGAGACCTGGCCGCGCAGGAACACCATCGTCCCGCGTGCCACGACGCCCTGGCTGAGGTCGTTGTCCAGGTTCTGCTCCGGGTACGTCTCCTTCGTGTTGAACGGACGGATGCGCTGGTGGGCGGTCATGGCAGTAGTTTCTCCCGGTCTCGGAACGGAGATTGTCGCGCGCTCAGGCGCCGGCCGTGGCCTGCGCAGTGGTGCCGGGCCCCTCCTCGAACGGCGTGGAGCCACCCCGGCCGCCCTTGGCCGAGAACCCGTTGCCGAGGGCCAGCTGGGCGAGGCGCTCCACGTACAGGTCGTCGCGGAAGTGAAGGGTGAAGGTACGGGCGTCGCGCATCATCTGGCCCAGCGGGTACCGCTCGTGGCAGGCCCGGGCGCCGACCAGGTCGAAGCCCTCGTACGGGATGGAGAGCACGGCGTCCTTGGCCAGGTGCATGGTGCGAACGGCGTCGGCCTCGCACTCGTCCGGGTCGTCACCCCTGTCCAGGCGGGCCGCGGTGGACCGTAGGCAGGCCCTGGCGGCGAACAACCGGGCGTCCATCTGGCCCAGCTTCACCCGCACGGCCTCGGAGCCGCTCAGGTCGGGCCGGGCGCCTATGTACTCGACCAGGAAGTCGAAGGCGCCCTGGGCAGAACCCAGGTGGTTGGAGGCGTACGCACAGCTGAAGGTCCGCGGATCGCCGGTGATCCAGCCACCGGGAGTCCCGACCACGTGGTCGTCGGGGACGAACACGTCCTGGAACTTCACGCCGCACGAGATGGTGGATCGCATGCCCAGCATCTGCCAGTCGTCCAGGAGTTCCACCCCGTCGGAGTCCACGTCCACCACGGCGAACACCATGCGGCTCGCATACGAGGTGTCGCCCTCCACGGCGCACCACACCATCAGGTACTTCGCGGTGGCGGCCACCGAGGCGAAGCCCTTGCGGGCCGTGAGGCGGTAGCCGCCGTCGACCTTCGTCAGTTCGGACTGCAGCACCTCGGCGCCGTTCTCGTACAGGTGCGCCTCCGAACCCAGCGAGGCGCAGAATGCGCCGTCCACGATGCGGGGCATGAAGTGGTCGCGCTGCTGCGGGGTGGAGTGCCAGGCGATGATCCCGGCGGCGTGGTTGTGCACCTGGACGAGCTGGGCCGTGTTGGTCTCCCACCTCGCCATGCGCTCCAGCACCTCGTACCACGGCCCGTACCTGCCGGGCAGCCAGAAGCCGGCACCGCCGTACTCGGTCGGCACGCAGAGGGCGTGCAGGCCGGCGGCCTTCGCCTCGGCGAAGTTCTCGTGGGGGAACTCGACGGCCTCGTCCAGTCCCCGTTGGCGCTCCCGCCAGCCGGGTCCGAGCGCGTCGACGCGGGCCAGCACCTCGGCGGCGGTCGGCGGCTCCGGCCATGGAACTGTGGTGGCGGCTTCGGTGGCGGCTTCGGTGGCGGTCATGGGAGTGCCTATCTCTCTGGGCCTCAGGCCTCTTCGGTTTCCGTGCAGAACCTGTCGACGGTGCGCCGCAGCACGTCGGTGCAGCAATCCAGCTGGGCCGGGTCGACGAACTCGTCGGGTCGGTGGGCGTCTGCGATGTCGCCGGGCCCGAGGATGACCGCCGGTACGCCGAGGCGATCGGCGTAGAGGCCGGCCTCGGTCCCGAATCCGACCGAGCCCGGCTCGTCGGCTCCGACGAGTGCCCCGAGGGCGGCGACGGCGTCGAGGGTCGGGTCGGTCGCCAGGGCGGGATAGCCGATGGTGGCCTCGCAGGTGGCGTGCCCACCGATGGCGGTGAGCCGTGCGTGGACGGCGTGTACCTCGGCCATGACGCCCACCAGCAGGTCGCCGGGGTCGAGGTCGGCCCCGTGGCGGACCTCGAAGTCCATGGTGCACGACGGCGCCAGCACGTTGAGGGCCACACCACCGTGGATGGTCCCGACATTCGCGCTGACGCCGCGCGACGGGTCGTTGACGGCACGGACCAGGACGGCGAGGTCCGCGGCCTCGTGGATGGCGCTGGGCTCGACACCCGCCCGGCTGGAATGTCCGGCGGCGGCGGCCACCTCCAATCGGTGGCCGACCTTGCCGGCATGGGCGTTGCAGAGCCTCATGCTCGTCGGCTCGCCCACCACCACCAGGTCCGGAGCGCAGGATCCACCGGCGGCCAGCACGTCGAGCAGGCCGTGCACCCCCACGCAGCCGACCTCCTCGTCGTAGCTGAGGCCCAGGTGCACCGGCGCCCGGAGGGCATCCACGTCGGTGGCCTCCATCAGGACGAGTGCGGCGGCCAGGAAGCCCTTCATGTCGGCCGAACCACGGGCACGCAGTTGGCCATCCACCTCGGTCAGCTCGTAGGGGTCGGTGGCCCAGCCGGAGCCGGCGGGCACCACGTCGGTGTGGCCGGACAACAGGACGCCCCCGGGGGCGTCGGGCCCGAACCGGAGGTGCAGGTTGGCCCGCCCGGTATCACCGGGCACGACGTTGACCACGGCGCCGGCGCCGGCGGCCCGATCGGCGTAGAGGTCGATCAGCTCGAGGTTCGGGGTGCGGCTCTCGGTCGGAAAGGCCACCAGGTCGGCCAGCAGGTCGAGGAGGCTGCCGGAGGGCGCCGGTCGGGTGGATGCCATTCCATGGATTGTCCACCCGAACCCATACATCCGTCAAAGGGATGTTTCCGATGATCTACATAGCTATTCTCTATCTTCCCTGTTCAGCGGCCTCTGGGAAGTTCCAGGGCCCCCTGGGCGAATGCAGCGAAGGCCTCAAGGGATCGCAACGGGCTGTCATCGCGTCGCCGGGCCAGCCCCAGGCCGAGAGGTCGGACGCTGGTACGCAACTCGACGTGGGCAACCCCGCTTCCATCCTGGGCGGTGTCGGTAGCCGGCAGGAGGTTCACCAGCGAGTACCCGAAGCCGTTGCCCACGAGCGAGCGGACCAGCGACAGGTCCCTCGTCCACGACGCCGGTTGGAACGCCAGGTCGGCAGCCAGGAACAACGAGGTGAAGTACTCCCGGCTGATGGGAAGGTCCAGTAGGACGAACGGGTCGTCCACCAGGTCGGACAGGTCGACCGACCCCTCGCCTGCGAGGCGATGGTCGGCGGCCAGGAGGGCATGGGGCGTGGCGTCGACGACCCGCTGGAAGTCCACGTCGGTGCCCAGGTCCATGTCGTATGTGACCGCCACGTGGATCGCACCCGTCCGGAGCCAGGCCAGCAACTCGACCTGCGTTCCGGTCCACATGTCGACCTCCACCCCTGGGTGCTGCTCCCGGAAGGAGCGGACCAGGGCGGGAACCACGATCGGCGACACCGTCACCAACGAACCCAGCACCAACCTGCCGGACGACCCGGAAGCCACGTCCGACATCCGGTCCTCCATCTCGGCGGCCCTGGCCAGGACCGAACGCGCCTCGGAGAGCAGCAGCTCCCCCTCGGGCAGGAGGCTCACCCCCCTGCCGCGGTGCCGCACGAACAGGGTGACGCCGAGCGCCTTCTCCATGTCGCGCAGCGAGGTTGACATGGCAGGCTGGGAGAGGCCGATGGCCGCCGCCGCGCCGGTCACCGAACCGTGCTCGGCCAGGGCCACGAAGTGCTCCATCTCCCGGAGGGTCATCCTGCGCCTCATCCTCCAATGATGGCCCCAACCGGACGCCTACGCTGCCGCCATGGCCAGCCACCTCCATAGTGCCGGCGTCGACCAGGCCGATGCCTTCGCCATCGACGGTGCCGTTCACCTCCGTGGCCTGTTCACCGACTGGATCGACGAGCTGGCCACCGGCGTAGCCCGCAACGAGGCCCAGCCCGGCGAATTCTTCGACGACAACGGCACCACCCACGACGCCGGCCGATTCTGGGACGACTACTGCAACTGGTCCCGGATCCCGGAGTTCGAACGCTTCGCCTTCCGGTCGGGCATCGCCGACGTGGCCGCCGGGCTCATGCGATCCGAGACGGTGCAGTTGTTCCACGAGCACGTTCTGGTGAAGGAGCCCGGTGCCTCCCGCCAGACCCCCTGGCACTGCGACGCCCCCTACTACTTCGTGGACGGCCCCCAGACGGTCAGCATCTGGATCCCGTTGGACCCCGTGCCTCTGGAGTCCACCCTGCGCCTCATCCGAGGCTCGCATCGCTGGGAGGAGGCGGTCCATCCCGTGGACTGGACGACGATGACCGGCTTCTACGGCGACGACGAGACGACCCACAGCGGGGGCTTCCGGCCGGCACCCGACCCCGACACCCAGCCCAACCGGTTCGAACTCCTGGAATGGGCCTGCGAACCCGGCGACGCCGTGGCCTTCCACTACCGGACCGTCCACGGGGCCCGCGGCTCATCAAACCTGCGACGGGCCTTCTCGCTGCGGATGGTGGGCGACGACGCCCGTTACGTCCAGCGTCCGGGCCGCACCTCGCCGCCGTTCACCGGCCACGGCATGCTCGACGGCCAGCGCCTCCGCGAGGACTGGTTCCCGATGATGCCCCTTGCCGGGCAGGTGTCATAGGCCTCGCCCAGCCCAGACCCCCGGCGACCGGCCTCCCGGTTGTCAGCCGTTGAGTGCCGCCGAGGTGAACCCCCAGGTGCCACCCGACTGCTCGATGAGGTGCCAGTTGGTCCGGGCGTACGCGGCTGCCGGGTTGGACATCGAGAAGTCGTCGGCCCGGTCGCAGTCGTTGAACATGGTCGCACCGAGCACGTCAGCCTCGGCCAGGTCACCACGCTCGATCATCAGACGCACGGCGGCCGCCGACTTGGAGGCACTCCTCCCGAGGACGGTTCCTTCTACGGACCGTCGATGGGCAACCCGGTGGGGTGCAACTCCACTATGGCCTCGTGTTCTATGGAGGCCACCAGGGCACCGTCGACGCTGATGGCCACGTCGACCACGGCCCGGGCACCCGAGCGGGTGTCGAACCGGTCGACGACCGTGGCCTGCACGGTCGCCGTTGCCCCGACCCGGGCGATGCCGTGGTGGCGGATCCGACTTCGGGTGTGGATCCAGGCGCCGTCCACCAGGTGGCGTGTCATCACCCCGTTGGCGAGTGCCGGCCATACGGCCGGATGCACGATGCCGGACTCCGTGTAGAGGCCGAGGTCGTCCCCGGCCCGTAGGCCGTAGTCGGCCCATCCACCGGTCAGCGGTTCGACGTGGGGTTCGAGCTGCTCATGCAGTGGTCGGACCCGATCCGCCCCGTCGGGCGACCCCGGCCATGCCGTGCACCGGACCCGCGCCCCACCACCCACCAGGGCCATCACCTCGACCGATCCTGTTTCCGTCGGGGCTGCAGGCACGCAGTCCACCGAGTCACCGGCCTGCACCGGAGCCAGGAACTCCACCGTCGCGCCACCCTCGGCCAGCCATCCAGGCCCCCATGCCTCGACTATGGGCCGGGTCACGTATGCGTAGATGGTCACGCCGGCGACGAGGGCCGCTTCGAACCCGGCGGCCCGTCCACCCTCGTCGGTGTGGATCGGGTTGGCGGCGTGCTCGGGCAGGTTCCTGGCCTGCACCGACCAGGTGGTCAGGTCCATCGTTTCGGCCCCCTCTCGCTAGTCCGACGGTAGCCGTCGACCACTCGGCCGGGGGACCCGCATGGTGTGCTCCCCCGGACCGGTACCGGCCTCGGCTACCCGTCCGCTGGTGGACGGCAACGACATCGGCCAGCATCGCCATGTCGTGATCGGTCACGCCACGACACCCACCCCTTCAGGATCCGTGAAGCGGCCCCCGGAGATACACGGGTTCCGGCCACGGATCGTGGAGGACGCTCAGGCGGCCCAGCCGGTGCGGGACATGTGACGGGCCATGATGGCGGCAACCTCGCATCCGCAGGTGTGCCCGACACAGTCGTGCCCGTCCTGGATCGTCGACGGTTCGACAGGGTGGGAGTTCTCGACGCGTCGTTCGATGAGAGCATCCGAGACGGGAAACCAGCGTCCCTCGAACAGGACGCCCCTCACCCGGATCGAGCCGAGCCTGGTGGGGTCGACCTCGTACGGGTCGTCGTCGATCACCGTCAGGTTGGCGATCTTGCCGACCGCGATGCTGCCGAGGTCGTGTTCCCGGCGCCACGAGAACGCTGCACCGATGGTGACGGCCTTCAACGCCTCATGGATCGTGATGCGTTGCTCCGGACCTGCGACTCGCCCACTGACGGTCATCCGTCCCGCACCCCATCCGGCCATGGCCAGTGGGTCCGACGGGCACATCGGCAGGTCGGAGTGGTACGACAGCGGAATGCCGGCATCCACCACGGAGGCCGACCGGCCGATCACCTCGGCCCGTTCGGGACCGAGCCCGATCTCGCCGAACTTGTCGGCGAAGCCGATCACGTAGAAGGGGTTGATCGACACGAGTGCCCCGAGCTCGGCGATTCGTCCAACCTGCTCCTCGGTCGAGTTCATGAAATGCACGAACACCATCCGATGGTCGGTGCGAGGCCGACGGGCCTGGGCGTCGGCCAGCACGTCCAGGACGACCTCCACTCCCAGATCGCCGGTGACGTGGATGTGGATCTGCCACCCGGCGTCCCAGTACACGTCGAAGATGCGGCGGAGTTCGTCCGGCTCCATCATCCATTCCCCGTGGTGGTCGGGGTCCGGGCGACCTTCACGGTCGACGTAGCCGTCGATCATCTGCATGAGTTGCGACATGCCCGCGCCGTCGCAGAACAACTTCACCTGACCCGGCACGACATGCACCTTGTCGGTGCCGAGGCCGCGCTCGAGTTGGCGTGCCGAGTCCGCCAGCAGGTCATCGTCGGCGATGCCCTTCACCGACTGGGTGCGACCATCGATGAGGAAGGTGCTCATGAACGGCACATCGTCGGAGCCGAGGATCTCCTGGTACATCTCCCACGGTTCAATCGACCAGGCGATGCCCGGCTCGTTGATCGCCGTGACGCCGTTCATGTGGAGGTACTCGATCATCTGGGCTAGACCGTCGCGGTACCGCTCAGCGGTTGCGAAGCGAGGCATCAGCAGTGGTGCCAGGAGGATGAACGCACCGTTCTCCCAGAAATGTCCCTTCTCGAAGTCGAGCTGCCCGCTCATGAAGCCCCTGCCCTCGAACGCCTCCGGTGTGGCACCGATCTCCTGGAGTGCTGCGGTGTTGAGGTGCCACTCGTGGCAGGTCCGCTGCCAGATCGCGACAGGGCGGTCACCACAGATCTCGTCGAGTTCCGAACGGTGGAGATCACCGTGCCACAGCCGGTGATACCCCCAGGAGAACAGCCATTCACCCCTGGCCAGACGCCCATGGGCCTCTCCGAGCAGCCGGCGGTACTCATCAGGGTCCGACGCAGCCTCGAACGTGCGATGTGGCATCACCCATCGTTCCGGAGCGATCACGTCGGTCGTCAGTGTCGTCGCCGCCAGGACGGGATGGAGGTGCTGGTCGATGAGACCGGGAACGACGACCCGGTCGGCGAACCGATCGTCGATGACGCACCCGGCACCGGCCCGGGCAACGACATCGTCAAGCGACCCGACAGCGAGTATCCGACCGGCTCTGACGGCGACCGCACCAGCACGTGGCAGGCCCTCGTCCATGGTGATCACCGTGCGGGCCGGGTAGACGGTGGTTGCCTCTGCCAACTGGTTCCTCATCACCGAACCGTAGCAACGCACCCATCCGCCGTTGTCTTGCGGGCACCGCCGGGTCGGCGTTGACAGCCGGGACCGCCACGCCGTAGGGAGAACCGGGTCCCGTCATCGCAAGGGTTCCGACGCACCGGGAACCCTCGACCGATCAGCTGGCAACCACCCGGGCATGCGGAGGGCCGGTCCTGAGAGACCGGCCCTGCACTGCGTTCACATTGGTGGCGGGGGCAGGATTTGAACCTGCGACCTTCGGGTCATGAGCCCGCGTCCGCTGCGATCACCGCTTGTCAGCACGGTCAAGAAGGCTAGAAACAATGCCGATCCTGGGACCAGGCGCCCGCCGATCCATGGGCAAGCAGTCTCTACGAGGGATTCGCGTGACGCGCCCCGTGACAAGCCGCAGCCCAGGTCCTCGAAACCAAATACGAACCGAAGAAGAATCCCGGAGAACAATCCCCACCCCCGTCGACGGCCGCTATGCACCGTTACAACCCAGACAGCGAGGCGGCGGAGTCGCCGAACGGAGATCGGACGAACGGGGAAACAGGCCCCGGTACTAGGTCGTCCGGGCTATCCGACCCGGCGGCATGGACCCACCCAGTCAGAATCCGCAGAAGCCGCCACGATTAGCGTGCCTCAATGGTCCAGCCGACCCCCGAACGGATACCCCTACCCGTCTACGCCCTGTTGTTCGCCTTCTTCCTGACGGCGTTCGCCAAGATCGGCCAGATCACGATCATCGGCAAGCAGGTCTACGACATGACCGGGCGGGAACTCGACCTGGGCCTCATCGGCCTGGCCGAGTTCCTCCCGGCGATGCTGCTGGCTCCGTTGGTGGGCGCCCTCGCCGACCGTGTCGACCGGCGCAAGATGTTCGCCCTCGCCCTGACGGGCGAGGCCACAGCATCTGCGATGCTGTTCTGGTACGCCTCGACCAACCCAACTTCGGTGGGCCCGATCTTCGGACTGGTGTTCCTCTTCGGCATCTGTCAGGGGTTCAGCACACCCTCGGGCCGGGCCCTGCCGATCGACATGTCGCCCCCGGTGCTGGTGCCTCGTGTCGTTGCCCTCGAGCACGTCGCGTTCCAGGCGGGCCTGATCGCCGGCCCGATCGCCTTCGGGTTCCTGTTCGTCGTCGGCGAGCCGATCCCCTACCTGACGGCCGCCATGACACTCGCGTCAGCGGTCCTCATCCTGACCATCATCCCGAGCTCCCCGGTACGTCGGCTGGAGACCGTGGGAGTACGCCAGGCCGTGGTCGACGCCATCCTCGGCATGCGCTTCATCCGCCGTACCCCGGTCCTATTCGCCGCTATCAGCCTGGACCTCTTCGCGGTTCTCTTCGGTGGCGCCGTCGCCCTGCTACCAGCCATTGCCGAGGACCGCCTGGGCGTCGGTGCGGTCGGCCTGGGTTGGCTGCGGGCCGCCGTCGGCATCGGGGCGGGCATCGTGGCGGTCACCCTCTCAATCAGGCCTCTCCAACGCCATATTGGCCGGACACTGCTGGCCGTGGTGACGCTGTTCGGAGTCGGGACGATCGTTCTTGGCCTCAGCCGCAACTACGTCGTGGCCTTCGTTGCCCTCATGGTGCTGTCCGGCGCCGACGCCGTGTCCATGTTCATCCGATTCACGATCGTCCCCCTGGCCACACCCGAGAACATGCGGGGTCGCGTGCTGGCGCTGGAGAACGTGTTCATCGGGGCGTCCAACGAGTTGGGTGCGTTCGAGTCGGGCGTCACGGCCGCCCTGCTGGGCCTCACCGGAGCCGTGGTATTCGGCGGCGTCGGAACCCTGGCAGTGGTGGCCGTGTGGTGGTTCTGCTTCCCGGCCCTGCGCGACGTCGACCGCTTCGACGAGGTGCGCGATCCGAGAGCGATCGAGTGACCTGTCCCGACAGGCAGGGTCAGGCCGTCGGACGCTCCAATGAGTGCACCGGGTGGCCCGATCGGTCGGTCTCGTGACTTTTCCTGCGACGAGGGCCTTGGCCGTCAACCGACCCTGGACAGCAGAATGGCCCGGAACCGTTGTGATCCCGGGCCTTTCGCTTGGTGGCGGGGGCAGGATTTGAACCTGCGACCTTCGGGTTATGAGCCCGACGAGCTACCAGACTGCTCCACCCCGCAGACGGAAGGGTAACGGGGGGTCGGTCCGGCCCCTACCGGGGACGGGCACTGTGGCATCCGACCGTTTCAGCAGGCAGCCGGATCAATCGCGTCGGGTTGCCCCGATCCTCATCGAGGGCCTCTTCCGTCGTCATCGACGACGGGTACCGCTGTGACTACCAGTATGAGAGTTGGGCGGCGGCCAGGCGTTCGGCGATTACCTCGTAATCCGACGTGGGCCGGGCCCGGTAGCCGTAGAGATGGAGTGGCTCCCGGACCTTCACGTCCAGATCGGTGATCGCCGCCGAGATGGCCTCGTTCAGCCTCTCCCGAAGACCGGCGTTCGTCCACGAGGTGACCAGCGGGACCCCGGGCGTCGGCTCGGTCCAGGCCACGATCCGCAACCTGTCGACGACCGGCTCGTGGTCCAGGCCCAGGCGCCAGCACGTCTCGTCGATTGCGGCCACATCAGCGCGTCCGTCGGCGACGGCCCGCATGGACCCACGATGGGACCCCGTGGCCACCTCGCCGTCGAAGAACCGACCGTCGACGGCCAGAGGGGCGATCTCAGCCACCAGCGCCCCGTAGCCCGACTGCGACCGGTGGCCGTTCACAGCCACCGTCCGACCCCGGAAGTCCTCCAACCCCTCGGCCGGGTCGTCGTCGCTACAGACCAGCACCGACCGATAGTCACCGGGCTCGCAACCATCCACGCCACGGTCGAACGACCCGAGCACCTCGACCCGGCCCCGTAGTTCGTCAACGACCTGGAATCCGCAGGTCTCCCCGACCAGCAGCCCGGGGTGCACCCACAGTTCCTCTGACAGTTCGGGCCGCCAGACCGAGGCGGGGGCATCCATGCCGGCGTCGCGTAGGCGCTCGGCCATCGCAGCCCACAGGGCGTCCACCGCGTCGTGGACCTCCGGCCAGTCGTACATGGGCAGCCCGGCGACCGGGCCGGCACGCACTGACCGACTCACCACGCCCGGACCGCCGTCCAGGTCGGCTGGCCGTCGGGCACCGGCCCGTAGTCCCAGTACTTGGTGGCATGCAGAGCGACCTCGCTGGTCGAGTCGACGCCACCGGCCAGTCGCCCGCTGTGGATCCTGACGTCCCGGTAGAGGGTGGGCGACATCACCACCGCCCCACGGTGGACCTCGCTGCCCCGCCAGACCTCAGCATCGGACGGCACCGAGTGCAGCACCAGGTTGGCCCAGAAGCCGTCGACCATCTCGATGGTGGAGTAGCAGGCGATGCCGGGATGGTTGCGGAACTCGGCCGTGAGATCCGAGTCCAGGGCGTCGATCGGGTCTGTGCCGAGCGCAGGACCACCCTCCGGTACAAGGCGTCGACTCCCGAAGAACCCCACCACCTGGAGGTCGCCTCCGTCGGCCAGGCGATCCAGGTCGCAGGGGACGATCCGCCGCTTCAGCCCGTGGACGAACCAGATGATCGGCTCGTGTTCGGTCACGTCACGGGTTCCGACCATGGCCAGCCTGACGAGGGCCCGGACGTCCTGGAGCATGTAGGCCAGCAGCCCCCGGTCGGCCGCGTAGAGGGAGGTGTCGGTACACGGATGGTCGGCAACGACCTCGTCCGGAGCGAGCACCACGGGTTGGGACATCGCCGCAGAGTCTACGAACGGCGGCCTTCTGGGCGGAACAGGGCTGCGGTCGAACCGTGACGGGCGGGCTGTTCACCGGCTACGAACTGGGTGGGTTCTACGGCGAGGCCCAGGGCATCGAACGGACCCGGCCGATGGACCTCTTCCCCGGATCATCGCCGACGACGAGGGGGCCGGCCTGGAGAAGGGCCTCGCCCAGCGGATCGACGCCGTCAACCGGTTCCTCGAGTCCTCTGGATGATCCACCTGCCATGTACGGGACCGTTGTGACAGGTCGCTCAGCGACACAGACCGCTGGAGGCTGTGACACGATCTGGTTCCCATGCCTGAGATCGCGCTGCTCACGCTCGCCAACCACGTCGAGGTCCAGAACGGCCTCCTCTACATGAACGGCGGCGGGTGGGACACCCTCACCCGCACCTACCGGGAAGGGCGGGAACCCGACGCCAACCTCCTCTCGATCGCCCTGATAACGATCGTGCACTGGGACGAAGCCAACGAGCCGCACCATCTCACGATCTGGGTGGAGGACGAGGACGGCGGGTCGAGGTTGATCGAGTGGCAGCTCGACGTCGAGGTGGGTCGGCCCCCGGGTCGGGCCCCGGGCAGCGACTCCCGCTCGGCTCTGGCCCTGAACGCCACCATCGCCTTCCCCCAAGAGGGCGGCTACCGCGTCGTCGCCGAGGTCGGCGAGGCCCGGCACCAGCAGACCTACCCGTTCCGCGTCGTCGACCGGGTCACACCGGCCACCTAGTCGCCCAGTAGGGCACCGACCCGTTCGGCGGTCTCGGCCACCAGGCGTTCGATCTCGCACGTATCGGCATCGCCCGGGAACCGGAAGCCCGGCCCGTAGACCGTCACCGAGGCCACGGCCTCTCCGTCGGCATCGTGCACCGGTGCGGCCACACCGGTGATCTCCTCGGAGAACTCGCCGACCGTCCACGCCACCCCGGTCCGGCGCACCTCGCCGACGCGCTGTCGCAACCCGACCAGCGTGGTCACCGTGTGCGCGGTGAACTCATCCAGGCCATCAGCCGCGTAGCCGGCGATCCTCTCGTCGGTCCACGATCCCATGAAGGCCTGGCCGGCGGCGATCGTGTGCAGGGGGAACCGCTGGCCCGTCCAGTCGGTCACCTGCACCGGCCCCGGCGTCGCCACCTGCGCCACGTACAGGCCCTCCCCGCCGTCCATCACCGCCAACGCCGCCGACTCGCCCAGCCGACCGGCCAGCTCCCGCAGGTACGGCCGAGCCAGGTCCCGCAGCGTGCCGGCCGGCGCCCCGGATGCAGCCAACGCCCGTAGGCCGGACCCGATCACGTAGCGGCCGGCATCGTCGATCCGCTCCACGATCCCCAGGTCGTCGAGGCTGGACAGGATCCGCGAGCACGTCGACTTGGCCAGGCCGGTGGCACGGGAGACCTCGGACACGCCTACGGAGTCGGACCGATCCGCCAGGGCCCGCAGCACCGCGAAAGTTCGCTCGATCGTCTGGATATCGCTAGCATAGGACACCACTCATCGGAACGTTCCACTCATTGGAACAAGATCTCGAGACCTGAAAGGCAGGCACCCATGCGCAACGACGCGCAGTGCGTGATCATCGGTGGCGGCGCCATGGGCGTAGGCCTGCTGTACCACCTCGCCCACGAAGGCTGGACCGACACCCTCCTCATCGAGAAGGGCGAGCTCACCTCCGGCTCCACCTGGCATGCCGCCGGCCTCGTACCCAACTTCATCGGCAGCCTCAACATGGCCAAGGTCCACGCCTACGGCATCGAGCTCTACAAGGCGCTCGAGGCCGAGACCGGCATGTCCACCGGATGGCACGGCTGCGGCGCCATCCGCCTCGCCGTCAACGAGGACCAGGCCGAGTGGTACCGCTACGTCCAGGGCGTCCTCGGCTCCCTCGGCGTCGAATCGCACCTCATCAGCCCGGACGAGGTCCGCCGACAGGTGCCCCTCATGGACTCCACCGACGACATCATCCTCGGCTTCTGGACGCCCGACGACGGCTGGTCCGACCCCACCGGCTCCACCAACGCCATGGCGGTCGGTGCACGCCAGCTCGGCGCCCAAATCGCCCGCCACACGCTCGTCACCGCCGTCGACCAGCTCCCGGACGGCCGCTGGAAGGTCACCACCGACAAGGGCGAGGTCACCTGCGACCACGTCGTCAACGCCGCCGGCCACTACGCCCCGCAGCTCGGGGCCATGTCCGGCATCGACGTCCCGATCGTCTCGATGATCCACCAGTACCTCATCACCGAGTCCCTCCCCGAGATGGCCGCGCAGGAAGTCGAGATGCCCGTCATCCGGGACCCCCGCTCGTCCTGCTACTACCGCCGCGAGATCGACAGCCTCCTCATCGGCCCCTACGAGACCCGCGACTCCATCACCTACGGGCTGGACGGCATCGACTGGAACCTCCACTTCCACCTCACCCCGCCCGACCTGGAACAGCTCGCCCCGTGGCTGGAGATCTCGGCCGAACGGTTCCCGATCTTCGCCGAGGCGGGCATCAAGCAGGTGGTCAGCGGCCCCATCACCCACACCCCGGACGGCGGCTACCTCATGGGCCCCGCCCCCGGCGTACGCAACTACTGGATGTGCGCCGGCGCCTCCATCGGCATCACGCAGGGTCCCGGTGCCGGCAAGTTCCTGGCCCAGTGGATGGTCCACGGCCAGACCGAGATCAACGTCCGCGAAATGGACCCCCGCCGCTTCGGCCCATGGTCCGACCTCGACTACACGGTCCGCAAGTCCGTCGACGAGTACCACGAGATGTACCAGGTACGCATGCCCGGCGAGTACCGGGCCGCCGGACGCCCCATGAAGCGGACCCCCATCGCCGAACGGCTCGACGCCCTCGGCGCCCAGTGGCAGGACGTCTGGGGCTGGGAACGCCCCCGCTACTACGGCGAACCCGAGCAGTACTCGTGGAGGCGCTCCAACGCGCATGACATCGTCGCCGCCGAGTGCGCCGGCGTGCGTGAGCGGGTCGGGATCGCCGACCTCACCGCCTTCGCCAAGTTCGAGTTGACCGGTGCCGACGCCGCCAACCTGCTGGGCCGCCTATCGGCCAACCGACTGCCGACCACCGACGGCGGCACCCGCCTCGTCCACATGCTCACCGACCTCGGCGGCATCGAATGCGAGATGACGGTCACCCGCCTCGCCGACGATCGCTACTACCTCAACTCGGCAATCACCGGAACCACCCACGACCTGGACTGGCTGGTCCAGCACGTGCTCCCGGGAGAGGACGTGACCGTCGCCGACGTCACCAACGCCACCGCCATCCTCGCCGTCACCGGGCCACGGGCCCGCGACGTCCTCGCGGCCTGCACCGATGCCGACCTCTCCAACGATGCCTTCCCGTGGCTGACCGCCCGTGAGATCCAGTTGGCCGGCGTACCGGTCACCGCCCTGCGGGTCAGCTACGTCGGCGAGTTGGGCTGGGAGCTCCACCACCCCATCGACCGCATGCCCGAGTTGTACGACGCCCTGCTGGCGGCCGGCGAACCCCACGGCATGGTCCACTTCGGTTCGTACGCCATGAACGTCATGCGCATGGAGAAGGCCTACAAGGCGTGGGGCGGCGAGCTCACTACCGAGATCACCCCCATCGAGGCCTGCCTGGACCGGTTCGTGGACCTGGACACACCGGGCCGCGACTTCCTGGGTCGCTCCGCCACCCTGGCCCGCCGGGCAACCGCCGGACCCGACCTCACGGGCCTGGACATGGTCCTCGTCTACTGCGAGGTGGACGCCACCGACTCCGACTGCCGCGGCAACGAACCCACCTACGACCCGGCAGGTGACGGCACGACAGCCATGGGGATCACCACCGGCGGAGCCTGGGGCCACACGGTCGGGAAGTCGCTCGCCTTCGCCTACGTGGACCCGGCCTTCCGCACACCCGGCTCCACGTTCCAGATCGGCCTCTTCGGGGAACGACACACCGCAACGGTGCTGGCCGGTGCCGCCCACGATCCGTCCAACGAAAGGCTCCGGGCATGACCGAGACCACCCGACCCAAGCGCGGAGTACGGGCCGGCGGACGTGCCGCCCGGGTCGCCGCCCGAGCCGCCGGACTCCCAGACGACGAGAAGGCCGTCCACCCCGGCCAGTCCGGTGGCGCCTACAAGCCACTCACCGAGTCGGAGTGCCGATCCGTCTACGACACGGCCCTGACCCTGCTCAGCGAGTTCGGCATGGGCACCCCGATCCCCGAGTTCATCGAGGTGGTCGTGCCCGCCGGGGGCTGGGTTGACGAGCACGAACGCCTCCACTTCCCGCGATCGCTGGTCGAGGACGCCGTGGACATGGCCGCCAAGTCGTTCACATGGCACGGGTTCGACGACAACCGCTCCATCGAAGTGGGCGGAGACCGGGTCCACTTCGGCACCGCAGGCGCGGCCGTCTCCGTCTGGGACCACGAGACCCGCAAGCACCGCCCGTCGGACCTCCGGGACGTCTACGACGTGGCCCGCCTCGTGGACACCCTCGAACACGTCCACTTCCACATCCGGACGCTCGTGGCCCGCGACATGGTCGAGGCCCGGGACCTGGACCTGAACACCGCCTACGCCGCTGCCATGGGCACCTCAAAGCCGATGGGAACCTCCTTCTTCCAACCCGAGCACGTGGTCGAGGTCGTCGACATGTTCGACCACATGCTGGGGGGCCGACCCGGTTCCTTCGCCGAACGGCCCTTCTGCGTGGCCAACAACACGTTCGTGGTGCCGCCGCTTCGCTACGCCGAGGACGCCGTGCGATCCATGGTCGCCCAGGTGCACACGGGGATGCCCATCAACCTCCTCTCGGCCGGGCAGGCCGGTGCCACGTCGCCTGCAGCCCTGGCCGGCTCCCTGGCCCAGGCCCTGGCCGAGTGCCTGTCGGCCCTGACCTGCGTCAACCTGCTGAAGCCCGGCCACCCGTGCGTCATGGGACTGTGGCCGTTCGTCTCCGACCTGCGGACCGGCGCCATGACCGGAGGCTCAGGCGAGGAGGCCGTGATGATGGCCGCTGCCGCCCAGGTGGCCAACTGGCTGGGCCTGCCGTCCGGCGTCGCCGCCGGAATGGCCGACTCCAAGGTCCCCGACGCCCAGGCCGGACACGAGAAGGGCCTCACGGTGGCCCTGGCCGGGAACGCCGGAGCCAACCTCGTCTACGAATCCGCCGGGATGCTGGCCAGCCTGCTGGCCTGCTCGTACGAGGCCCTCGTGATCGACAACGACCTGCTGGGCGCCGTCAACCGGACGGTGCGTGGCATCGAGGTCACGCCTGACACCCTCTCGATAGAGACAATCAAGTCGGTCATCTACGGCGCCGGCCACTTCCTCGGGCAGGACCAGACGCTCTCGATGATGCAGAGCGAGTACATCTACCCGGAGGTCGGCGACAGGGTCAGCCCCGCCGACTGGTTCGACGCCGGAGCCACGACTGCCGAGGAGCGGGCACGGGCCATCGCCTCGGGGATCCTCTCCAGCCACTTTCCGACGCACGTCTCCCCCGACCTCGACGCCGAGGTGCGAAGGCGCTTCGACATCCGACTACCCGTGGGAGAACTAACAGTCTCGTCACGCTGGTCGTAGCACCTGGCCGGATCCACGCTTGCCGGGTTCCCCGTTGTGGCAGGCTCAACGCCATGGACACCCCGAGCTCACTGGAGCTGATCGGTCGTCTGGCCCTGGCGCTAGCCCTCGGCGCCGTGCTCGGCCTGGAACGCGAGACCCGCCACAAGACGGCCGGGCTCCGGACCCACTCGATGGTCGCCCTCGGTGCCGCCCTCTTCACCATCGCCGGCGCCTACGCGGTCGTCGGGCCCCAGAACGACCCATCCCGTGTCGCAGCCCAGGTGGTCACCGGCATCGGCTTCATCGGGGCCGGCGCCATGATCCGCAGCGGCTTCACCGTCACCGGCATCACCACTGCAGCCACCCTCTGGATGGCCGCCGCCTTCGGAATCGCTGCCGCAATGGGCCTCTACGTGGTCTCCATCGTGGCTGGAGCCATGGCCCTCGTCGTCGTCGTCACCTTCGGCCCACTCAAGCCGTACGTCCTGTTCCGACGTTCCCGTAGGCGATTCGAGGTCAGGTACCGGCCAGGCCACGGCACCCTCGATGCCCTCTTCATGAGCCTCGAATCCGGTGGAGGTCGCATCATGGGCGTCGTCACCACCGAATCCGACGATCCCTCGACCGACCTCCGCCAGACCACCATCGACGTGCGCGGCATGGCCGAGGTCGAGTTGGCGAAGGCCCTCGCCACCATCGCCGACCGGGACGAGGTGGCGGAGATCGACCACGCCGCCGGGAACGGCAGCTGAACCGGAAGGCTCGACGTAGAAGCGACCCCGACAGGGCAGCGCCTCACGACCCACCGGACGACCCCGCCTAGGGCAGGACCCGGTCTACGGCAGCAGGTGCCCCGCTGGACCGTCTGGGTCCACCAACCCGACCAGCGACGACCACGGGATCGTCGCCTCCGGAGCTCCCAGAGCACCCGGCCCGACCTGGTACCGCTCGAAACGCAGCACCAGATGCGATGCCGTCACCCCGAACAGGCGGAAGTTCTCCCCATCGACTCCCAGCCCGGTGCGGTCACCCGCCCCTTCGCCCCAGACGGCACCTTCGCCAAGACGCGCCGTCAGGTCCTGGCGAGCCAGGAATGCGACCGTCTCAGGCCACGGACTTCCCGACAGGAACAGGTCGCCGATGCCCACCAGAGAACTCGTATCCAGATCCAACAGCACCGATCTGACCGCTTCGACGGGCCGGGCGGCACCACCGGAAGACGACTCGAAGTCGTACGCCACGCTCAGCAGCCGATCGTCCAGCAGGTGCACCACCGCCCTACCGGTGAGGAACCCCTCCCCGGCGGGTGCCTCCTCGTCCGCGACCAGACCATCGCCGAACCTGGCTATCTCGGCCAGGACCGGCTTCCGGAGGGCCACATTGAGGGGATCTGCCTCCCAGATGCCATCCAGTTGCGGTATGGAGATCTCGTAGGAACCACGATCTCCCACCGGCCCGGAGATCACCTCCAGGACCACTGAGCCGATCGTGTCGCCACCCTCGACCCGTGCCCGGTCCGGCGATACCGAGTGTGTGGGCACCTCTTCGACGGCCGGCAGGGTCGGCTCCGGCGTGAACCCGACACCGTTGGCGACCATTTGACGCCCGTCGTGGCCCGAACACGACGCACCGAGCACCACGACAGCCAGCACGACAGGCAACAGAACCGCGGATGGCCTGAACCCAGTCACGGTCGGCAGGGTAACGAGGCGGCATAGTCAGCCATGACGCCCGCCCCCGGGGAGATCGGGCAGACCAGCCGGCCAACCCGCCATGGACAGCCCTGGCCCGGACCTGTCGCCGGTCATGGGTACAGTCGCCCCATGGCCTTCCGCCGCTCCAACCGGACGACCGCCCACTCCGAGGTGCCAGCTCCGGAACAGACCCTCCTGGACCTCGTGAACGGGCTACGGGACCTGACCGATCGCGTCGACACGGTCGAGCGTCAATTCGGCATCGTCGGCGACGCCCCGGCCGGAAACGACAACACCGACGAGGTCATGGACCTGAGGCTCCAGGTCGCCCGGCTCTCCGCCGAGCTCTCCCGCGTGGCCGTCGAGCTGAACGCCCGTATCGCCGAGGTCGCCGGGTCCACCGGCACAGCCCTGAGCGAAGACGCCATCGCCCCCATCCCGACCCCGAACCTGGCCGGTGACGAATCGTTCGGCGACCTCACCGCCGACTCGCCGGCCCGGGCACGCTCCACCTCAAATTCTGGCGACAGCCCCGGGTCCGGCCGTCGCACCAGCGGCTGGCAACCGACCGTCCAGTCCTGACCGGCTGGCCATTGGCCCGCTGCGTACCGGCCGCCTGGCGCCAACCGCCTGGCCATTGGCCGGCGGCGGACTAGTCGGCTGCGGCCTCGAGGGCGTCCAGCAGGTCCTGCATCCGAGCCTGAAGGCGACCGAACTCCAGCCAGTTCGCAGGATCCTCGGAAAGCGAAGCGGCCGACGCCTCCTGCAGCCTCGACAACTCGAGCACGATCGACCGCACGTCTGCGGGAACCTCACCGTCGACCTCGTAGCCGCCGGAGCCAGCGTCCGATCCGTCCGTGTCGCCAGCCTCGGAACCTGACCCGTGATCGTCGTCCGATACCGACGAACCCTGATCCGGTTCAACCGCCACGCCGCCGATGCCCGAGAACAGTCCGGACAGGTTCGACCTGGTCAGCTCCTCCAGCGCCTCCTGCAGGGAGTCGGCCATGACGACCTTCTCGCCCACGGCCACGATCACCCTCTCCAGCTCAGGCACCGTGTTGTCGCCCTCGGCCTGCACGTATAGGGGCCGCACATAGAGGATCGAGTTCTCGACCGGAACCAGCAGCAGTTCGCCGAACAGCACGTTCGACCCCCGCTGGCTGAGCAGGGTCTGGAGGCTCGCCACCGCCTCGTCGTTGCGGATCCGCTCCTCGGCCAGCGCCGGGCCGTCGAAGTTCGACGACGGCGGTCGGTAGACCACCAGATCGCCGTACTTGTCACCGTCACTCCTACCCACCATGTAGGCGGCCAGTTCCTTACGGGCGTCATCCTCGTCGAGGGGCACGAACGCCCTCATGATCACGAACTCGGCATCGTCGCCATCAGGCAACTCGACCATCGTCCGGTAGGGCGCCATGCGCATACGCGTCGTGCCGATCCGGAACCCGGCATCGTCCACGACCGCCAGGTTCGCGGCGCCCTCACCGGTCCGGCCCGGGTCCTGGGAGACCGCCCATTCCGATGCCCGCTGGTAGAAGTTCTGGGTGTCCTCGACGTGGTAGCGGCCCCACACCTCGCTCTGGACCCGGAACAGGTCCTCCGCGTATCGCAGGTGGGCGACCAGCGACTCCGGCATCTCGGACGCCGGCGTGAACAGGCCCCCGAAGGCCTGCCCGTACGCAGCCACCATCGGATCACCCTCGTCCACCACGTAGAAGATGACCTCGCCGGTGAAGGCATCGACCGTGGCCTTCACCGAGTTTCGCACGTAGTTGAAGCGGTGGCGACGAAGACCGCTGTTGCGCGGCAACTCGCCCACTGATGCGAACTGGGAATACGGATACCGGTCGGTGGTGGTGTAGCCGTCCACCACGTAGAGGATCCGACCGTCGATCAGCACCGGGTACGGATCGGCGTCGAAGAGCAGGAACGGGGCCAGTTTCTCGACCCGGTCCCGCACGTCGCGCACGTAGAAGACCCGCGAGTCCGAGGTCACGAAGTTGGAGATCAGGGGCTCCAGTTGGCCGAAGCGAAGGGCGAATGCCGCTCGTCGGGTCAACGTCCCCATGCCGACGCCACCGTCGCCGCCGATATCGGCGTACCGGACGACCTGGGTCTTCTGGTTCTCGTCGGTGTAGTCCACCTCGGAGCGGCTGGCGCCAACCACGGCATAGCCGTCGAGTCCCTCGCCAACGTAGAGCTGTGGCCGATCCAGGACCACATCGACCGATGGATCGATCGAGACCGGAAGGTCGCCGACCAGGAAGTCGGGGTCTCCCGATCCCTTCACCCGACTCACCGGCGCCATGGCCACGCCGTAGCCGTGGGTGAACGCCACGTGCTGGTTCTCCCAGGAGCGGGCCTTGTTAACCTCCAGCTCGCGGGTGCCAAGCAGCACCTGGGTGGTCTCACCGTCGATGGTGTAGCGGTCGGTGTCCATCTCGTCGGCGAAGGTGTAGAACTCGCGCTCACCCTGCAGACGGTCGAAGGTGCCCTGCACTACCAGCGGATCCAGGATCCGGATGTTGCGGACCGTCCCCCGGTTGGAGCGCAGGTCGGATGCGTCGATCCTGTTGTCGAAGTCGGAGAGCTGCACCACTGTGATCTCGTCGAGGCCGAACGCCATCCGGGTGGCCTCGATGTTCCGGGCTATGTACGGCTCCTCCTTCTCGGACTCCGCGGGCTCCACCCGCAGGCTCTGGATGACGGCCGGGTAGATGCCGCCCATCACCAGCGCCACGAACGCCCACAGCCCGACGGCCAGTGTGGGCAGCACCCAGCCCCGCCGCCTGATGTTCACCAGCAGCAGCACGGCGGCGAACAGGGATATGAGGATCAACAGGTTCGTCGCCGGAAGCTGCGCCTTCACATCGGTGTAGGTGGCTCCGACCACGGCACCCCGATCCGAGGTCGTCAGCTCGAATCGTGCCAACCAGTAGTCACCGGCCCGCACGAGGGCGATGAGGCCGAGTAGGACCGAGAGATGGGCCTTGACCTGAGGCTGCACCCGTTCGCCGACCGACTGGAGTCGGATGCCGCCGTTTATGTAGTGGAAGATCGTCGTGAGTACCAGGACGATTATCAGCGTGGCGAACAGCCAGCCGATCACGAAGCTCATGAACGGCAGGCGGAAGACGTAGAAGCCCAGGTCCCGACCGAACTGTGCATCGGTGATGCCGAAGTCCACGGCATTGGTGAACAGCAGCCACTCCTGCCAACGGCCCGACACTCCCAGCCCGGCAATGAGCGCGAACAGGCCGGAGAGCACCAGCCGGACCAGGCCCCGCCGATGCCCCACCACCATGTGGTAGCCACGCAGGAGGTCCTCCTCCGGGCCGGGCGGGCGGATGGGTGGTGCCAGCCGGTCGGCGACCGTGAGGTTTCCGTACAGGAGCCCGAAGAAAACCAGGGTGAACAGCACCACCAGGGCCATCTGGGCACCGAACACAGAGACGAACACGTTCTCGTGGCCGAGGGCGTCGAACCAGAGGTAGTCGGTCCAGAACCCGGCGATTCCACGCAGCGACAGCATCAGGACGAACAGAGCCGACACGACACCGCCGGCCATCATTCGGAACTTCGTGGAACCCGGCGAACGGGGGCGACGTTGGCGGGGGAACGGGCGCGGACCGGGCGGTGGGGCGTCTTCAGGGCGCATGGGGAGAGCCTACGAGGCGCATTCCGGCGAGGGGCCACCGGATCAGCGGACCAACCCCGAAAGCATGTTCAACAGCGATGCGACCCGAATATCGGCGCTCTGCGTCAGGCAGAAGCAGCACCGGGATCGGTTCAGGTGTCCGGGAGTACCAGATCGCGGCTCTCGCCGCCGTGCCGGGCCAGGGCCGCAAGGGCATCGTCGAGGGTGGACACGCCCTCGACGGCGAGGTCGCCGGCATGCTCCCGGGCGTCGGCCAGCTCGGTGGTCGGCACGAGGAACAGATCGATTCCGGCCTCCCGGGCAGCCGCCACCTTCTGGATGATTCCCCCGATCGGACCCACGTTGCCGCCGATGTCAATCGTGCCGGTCGTAGCCACCCTCAGGCCACCGGTCAGCTCCCCGGGGGTGACGAGGTCCAGGATCGACAGCGTGAGGGCGAGCCCGGCAGAGTTGCCACCAACCCGTCCCGTGTTCACCAGCACGTCGACGGGGAGGTCGTCCACGTCCTCCCAGCGCGTCTGGGGCACGACACCGAGGAAGCCGATGGTCGGATCGTCCTCACGCTCACCGAGCGTCACCTCGACCACCCGTGACGTGCCACCACGTACCGGCTCCACCTCCAGCCGGACGACCTCACCGGGAGTCCGACCCCCGATCGCATGCACCAGGTCCATCGCCTCGCGGACATCGACCCCATCCACCGACAGGACCACGTCGTCGGTGGTCAACAACCCGGTCGAGGGGCCGACCACCTGCGCCATGCCCACCCCGGTCGCCTCGATGGGGTCGACGCCGAGGTGGCGGAGGGCCACGGCGACCGCCGTCGACTTCGACACCCTCATCAGCCGCATGTTGAACGACCGATTCTCGTCACGGCTCCGGCCACCCAGTACATGCTCCTCCCCGATCAGCGTGAGGGAACCCTTCAACTTCGCCTCGAGGTACTCCCAGCCGTTCACGGTGGAGTCCTGGCGGACCGTCGTGAAGTACACCTCGCCCACCGGATCGAAACGCTCACCACGAGTCACGGTCACCCTGTCGCTGAGGGCCTGGACGGAACCCGGTCGGAACACGAAGTACGGGAGTCGGATGAACGTCAGGAGCAGCGCCGCCGCCACGACGAACAACACCAGGGCGCCGGACCACCTCCGGGTACGGGAGCCGCCGCCGGAGCCGTAGGGGTTGCCGTGGGCATCGCCGGAGCCTGACGAGACGCCACCATCCGGACCACGACGCCCGGGCCAACGGGCACCGCGCCCGGAGCCGGCTTCCGGCACGGGTAGTTTTCCCGACGTGGAACTGTTCTCACCCATTTCAGGCGGCCGGGTGCCGATGCTGGTGTCCTCGTGGTTGATGGTGCTGGTCCTGGGCGCCGTCGGCTACGGGTTGTCCCGCCGGTCGCCACCGGGGGCCTTCCAGCCTGCCATGGTCGGGACCGGGTCTGGCACGCGGCCGGGCCTGCCGGTCCGACTGGACCCGACTGTCGGACCCGCAGGGTTCCTCCTGCCCGTGGGGTTTCTCCTCCCCGCAGGCTTCATCCCCACAGGCCTACTCCCCGGAGGACTCATCCACCGTGCCGGAAGGGCGCGCCTGCCGCCGTCGGGGGACGTCGAGTATGCAATCGACCGATCCTGGAGTCCCAGCGCCCGTCTCGGCGTCTGGTACCAACCCCCGCGACGTGTGCTCACCGGCCATCGGGCCCACATCCGTTGGTGGCACCGGGTCCGTTCCGTGCTCCTGCTCACCGCTTTCGTGGTCGTAGGCGGCGTTGCGACAGCCACGGCCATCGGCATCACCCTGTTCCTCTCGGGGTTCCTAGTGGAACAGGCCATCGGCTGACGGTGGCTGGACCCGACCAGCACAAGGCCGACGATGGGGCGGACGAGGCCCCGGCCGCTGACGTCCAGACCGCCGGGGTCCCGCCGGTGGGTCGGCACGTCCACCTCGGTCCAGCACCCGATGCCGAGGTGTCTGCCCGTCGTCGGCAGGCCATCCTGGCCGGCCACGGGGGCGACGCCCCCATGGCGCGTGATCTCCTCACGGACCCGACCGCACCGGTTCGGGTGGCCGCACTGGGCGCCCTGGATCGGATCGCCCGATCAGGTGGAGTCGACGGGCTCACGACCAGCGAGTTGGCGACCAGCCTTGGCGACCCGGAACCCGCTGTCCGCCGGAGGGCCCTGGAGGCCCTGGCCGGCCCGGACCAGTCCGGCGCCGACCAGGCCGACCACGAGGCCGCAGGTACGGACACCGCTGACCGGGACCAGGCCAGCGGACTCGCCCCGGCCCTGGTAGTGCTCCTTTCGGCCTGTCTGCGCGATGCCGACCACTCCGTGGTGGAGGTGGCCTGCTGGGCGGCCGGCGAACTCCCAGAGGTCGCCGAGACGACCGTCGACGCCCTCACGGCAGTGGCTGGGACCGTAGACGGACCCGAACCCGGGGGCCACGAGGACGCCCTCTGCAGGGAGGCCGCGGTGGCCGCCCTCGGAGCACTCGGCCACGAGCGGGGTCGGGCAGCGGTACTGGGTGGCCTCAGGGACCGGCCTGCGATCCGACGCCGGGCCGTACTCGCCCTCGCCGCGTTCGAGGGCGACGATGTGGAAGCAGCCCTGGAACGCGCCCTGGACGACCGCGACTGGCAGGTCCGACAGGCCGCCGAGGACATGCTCGGTCCGGGTGCTACCGGCGACCGTCCATGAACATGGCCCTCATCGCGTCGAACGACTCGATGCACTGGCCTGCACCCTTCACCACGCACTCCATCGGAGTGCTCACGTAGACCACGGGAACCCCCGTCTCCTCGGACAACCGGGTATCCAGGCCACGCAGCAGGCTGCCACCCCCCACCAGACAGATGCCCTGGGCGAGCAGGTCCTGGGCGAGTTCCGGAGGCGCCTGGGAGAGACACGTCAACACCGACTCGACGATTGTCGCCACCGGTTCCTCGATGGCCTGGCGGATCTCCGCCGGTGTCAGGACCACCGTCTTGGGAAGGCCACTCATAATCTCCCGGCCCTTCACCTCGGCCCTGACCTCGTCGGGCGCGGGAGCCGCCGACCCGATATGGCACTTGATCTCCTCGGCGGTGCGCTCACCGATGGACAGGCCGTATTCGCGACGCACGTATGCCTGTATCGCAGCGTCGATCTCGAAGGAACCGACCCTCACCGCCTCCAGGACCACCACCCCACCCAACGAAAGCAGCGCCGACTCCGAGGTTCCGCCACCGATGTCGACGACCATGCTCCCGATCGGCTCACTGATCGGAAGGTTCGCCCCGATCGCCGCCGCTATCGGCTGCTCGATGAGCTGGACGTCGGTCGCCCCGGAACTGCGTGCTGCATCGGTGACCGCCCGCCGCTCGACCGCCGTGATCGCCGACGGCACGCAGATGAGCACCTTCGGTCGGTTCCAGCGGCTGACGCCGACCCTCTGCATCAGGAGTCGCACCATGCGCTGGGTCACGTCGAAGTCGGTGATGGCACCCTTTCGCAGGGGACGCTTCGCCACCACGTGCGGCGGGGTCCGCCCGATCATCTGCCAGGCCTCCTCACCCAGGGCCAGGACCTCACCGGTGCGCTCGTTGATGGCGATCACCGACGGCTCGGCCAGCACCACACCCTCTCCGCGTGCGTAGACCAGCGTGTTGGCGGTTCCCAGGTCGATCGCGAGGTCGCGGGCCATGCGTTGTTCCTAGCCGTCCCGCCGGCCATCAACGGACCCGGACCCGTGGTCGTCATCGTCGAGGATCCGCACGCCGCCCTCGCCATGGGCCGGCCTGGGGCGGTCCCTGGACTCCATACGTATGGCGCGCAAGGTGTTCCTGAGGTGGTTCGGGTCCTCGGCGCGGTTCTTCGGTCGGCTGAACAGCCACACCACCACCGACAACACGACCGCCAGGGCCACCCCGCCCAACAGGAACAACGCCGCCGGGTTCACCGACCGGCCCCTGTCGACCCCGCCCGGTCGGCCCGGTCGGAAGGCCCGGCACCGGGCCCGTCAGCGGCAACCGGATCAGACACGAACCCGTCCGCGTCGGCCAGATCAGCCACATGCTGCGCTTCCAGGCCCCAACTCTCGCCACCATCCCAGGTCTCGCGCTTCCAGATCGGAACGGTCGACTTGAGGCTGTCGATGCACCACCGGCAGGCGTCGAACGCGGCGTCGCGGTGAGGCGACGAGACGGCTACCACCACGGCCGCCTCACCGATCGCCAACGGACCCACCCGGTGGAGCATCGCCACCCTCGCCAGGACCGGCCATCTGTTCCGGGCCTCGGCGGCCACACCCGCAAGGCGCGGAATCACCTGGGACTCGTACGCCTCGTACTCCAGGGCGGTCACCCCGGCCCGCCCGTCGGAATGGTCCCTGGCGTTTCCGCAGAACACCACCACCGCCCCACAGTCCGACCGGCCGACCCACCGGGTGACCTCCTCCACGGGAAGGGCGCCGGAGCCGAGCCCCAGCCACGTATCCGGATCCGGGGCGTCCGCGGGCGGCGGACCAGCGGCAGACGACACGCCTACCGGCATGTCGGACTCCGAATCGGCAGGCGTTCCAGCAGGCATCGGGCGCAATCGTATTGGGACGCGTCGGTCGGTGGGGGTCAGCGTCGACGGGGACGTCGCACCAACCAGACGACCACGCCCAACAGGAACGCCAGCAGCAGTCCCGCAGCCGCCAACGAGAGCTGCTGCCTCGACCTGGCGGTCAGGCGGTCCAGGACGCCCGGCTCGTGACCGGCCACGTACGCCTCCTCGTTGGAATGCGACGGCGTCCAACCCAGGTCGCGCAACCGGTCGTTGGAGACCACCCACGGATGCACCGTGTATGGGAACACCCCGGGAGGCGCCGGTGACAGGCCGACCCGGAAGAGAACCCGTCCCACCAGCGCCGCAAGGCTGCCCGGAAGGCGAAGCCGCGGCCCGGGTCCACCCAACTCGGCCATCACGTCCACGCCTATCCAGCCGTCGGGCGCCACGTTCAGCGGACCGTCGTAGCGCTCCGCCACGGCGCAGACCGCCGCATCCGCCAGGTCGTCGGAGTGCAGGAACTGGCCGAGCGGTTCACCCTCGTCACTCCTGACCGACGTCGCGGCGCCGACCACGCTTGCCAACCCGCCCGGACGCTCCTCGGCCACGGTGACCGCCGGCCGTAGCACGGTAAGCACACGGTCCGGATCGCCGTCGGCCCACGCTGCAGCCATCTCCTCCAACCGGGCACGGTGGACGGCGAACAGGAAGTCGGGACACGGTCGCACCGGCGCGTCCTCCGTCAGGGGAACCGGATTGTCGGGCCACGCTCCGTAGACCATGGCCGACGACCGCACGACCAGGTGGCCGACCCCCACGTCGCCGGCCGCGGCCAGCAGCCTCTCCACCACCGCCAGGCGCTCGTGGCCCGTATTCTCGCCCACGTCGGCCGCCGTCACCCCGGACGCCAGGTGGACGACCGTGTCAACACCGCTGAGTAGGTCCCGCAGGTCGGCGACAGCAAGGTCGACGACCCTGATCTCGACGCCGAGCGCCGGCGGAACGCTGGAACGCCGATCCAGCCCCACCACCTCATGGCCGTCCGCTGCCAACCGTGCGCAGACGCGTCGCCCGACGGCACCGGTGGAACCGGTCACCACGACCCTCATGGGCGGGTGCGGCGCAGGCAGGCGGGGCTGTTCACCGTCATAGAGTGCCTCCGTGAGCAGTGAGGATCCACCAGAGTTCCCGGATGACGGCCCCATGGACCCGGACGATCCCGGCGACCCGCAGGGTTCCGGAGCGTCCGGCGAACAGCCCGACCCGATCGCAGGGCTGTTCGGAGCACTCGGAGAGATGTTCGGCGGCGGGTTTCCGGGTGCCGGCGGCATACCCGGCCTTCCCGGGGGCTTCCCCGGCGGTCAACCGTTCGGTGGCGGTGCGGGCGGGCCGGACCCTGCTCGCCAGATCGGCATGGCCATCGCTTCGGAGGGAACCAGCGAACCCAACGTGGATCCACTGGTCCGCATCGAATACGAGTCGCTGCTACGCGTCGCCGAGCTGCAGATTGCGGATCGCACCGGACTGCAGGTGACACACGGTGGCGCACTGAGCCTGCGGCCGGTGACCCGTACGGCATGGGCCTCGACGTCCGTGGACGCCTACCGCCCATACCTCGCCAGGATGTCCCAGTTGCCGGGCAAGGCATCCGACGCGGATTTCGGCCCGACCGATCTGTCCATGGGTTTGGACCTGGGCACCGATTTCGGCTTCGACCCGTCGAACCTGGATGGCGATCCCTCGACTGAATGGCTGTCCGGCCTGCTGGAAGCCATGGCCCCGATGATGGCCGGCATCACGACCGGCACGATGGTCGGTCGGCTGGCGCTGCGAAGCCTCGGCACCTACGACCTGCCCATCCCACGCGACGGCGACGAGCTACTGGTGATAGTTCCCAACGTCGAGGCGTTCGCCGCCGACTGGAGCCTGCCGGCCGAGGACCTGAGGCTCTGGATCTGCCTGCACGAGGTCGCCCACCACGCGGTGCTCGGCGTCCCCCACCTCCGGGCGGCGCTGACCGACCTACTCACCCGACATGCCGGAGCGTTTCGCAACGACGGCTCGGCCCTCCAGGACCAGATCGGCGACATCGACCTGACTGGTGGCCCGGAAGCCCTGGCCCGCCTCCAGGAGTCCCTCAACCCGGAGATGGTCCTCGGCGCCGTCCGCTCGCCGGAACAGGAGGCTCTCCTCCCGCACCTGGAGGCACTGGTGGCGGTCGTGATCGGCTACGTGGACCACGTAATGGACGACATCGGCAGCGCCCTGATCGGGTCATACCGGCAGGTCACCGAGGCCGTTCGCCGGCGTCGGGTCGGCACCGGCGACGCCGACCGGTTCGTGGAACGGATCCTCGGGCTGGATCTCACCGTCGAACAGGTCGACCGTGGCGCGGCGTTCGTCGCCGGCGTGATCGACCGCAGCGGCAGCGACGGGCTGGGCCGCCTCTGGGCTGCCGGGCGGAACCTGCCGACACCGTCCGAGGTGGACGCTCCGGGCCTCTGGCTGGCACGCATCGACATGCCGGACCTGGACTGAAGGCCACACACGGTCACGGCACCTCGCCGGACAACACCGGGATGCGAAGCCTCGGGCTGGACGTGCCGGCCCCGGGGACATGCCACGATGACCACTCATGGGTGCGGTTCCCGCGCCCCTGACCGACAGGAGAGCGCTGTGAGCGCATGGGTGGTCGTGGACACGAAAATCTCGGACCCGGAGGCCTACGAGGAATACAAGGCACTCGCCGGACCGATGGTCCAGAAGTACGGGGGCACCTACAGGGCCCGTGGAGGGGAAACGGACATCGTCGAGGACGACCTCTGGTCACCCTCCCGGATGGTGATCGTGGAGTTCCCCGACATGGAGGCGGCCCGCCTGTTCGCGTATTCCGATGAGTACTCGCCTGTCGCCGCGATCCGCCAGGCCAACGCCGACTGCACCGTCGTGATCGTGGACGGCCTGGACTGATCAGTTCTGGCTGCCAACGGCAACCACAGGGTCAGTCCAGGCGCCAGAACCCAAGCTGCCCATCGGGGCGGTCCGGCTCCTCAGGGGTGGCGACGGGCCGAGGCGGCAGGGGCCCCAGTTGGAACCATGCCAGGGCCACGGCCATAGCCGCGGCGACGATGAGGTAGCCCTGCTCCACCGGCAACGGCAGGAACACCGCCAGGAAGGCACCTACCGCCCACGCCATCTGGAACCGCCCCTCGAACCTGGCGAACGACCGGCCGTGGTTCGCCCCCGGGGCGTCCCTCTGAACGAGCGAATCGAAGGCCAGCTTGGCCGTACCGCTGCAGACGGCGACCATGCCCCCTATAACCACGGCTCCCTGGATCCCTCCCAGCCATGTGGCCAGCGCCGCGCCGCTCACCCCCAGGAAGAGGACCCCGCGTATGAGCCGTTCCTCTGAGAACCTGCGCCGGAGCTTCGGTGCCAGCGTCGCACTGAGGAACGAACCGACGCCCACCGCCAGCACGACCAGGCCGAAATGCCAGATCGGCGCGGCCGGGCTCCCCAGGACGTCCTCGCCCCGCACGATGCCCGTCGATGCGCCTGCGGCGCGGCCGGCAGCGTCGATCGGCACACCCTCCTCGCCGCCCCTGAACTCGAACGCAAGCAGGAACGTCGTGAAGCCGACCACCGCCCGGAAGACACCGATGGCCGCGGCAGCGGCCCTGATGCCCTTCTGGCGGAGTGCAGCCATCTCGCCCGCGGTGGCCCGCACTGCCGCCACCAGGACCGTGGGCACCCTCCACGCCAGGAGGAACGTGAGCAGGTAGCCGGCCATCGCCACCCTGGTGGGGGCAGCAGGCCCCACCAGCAGGGCGATGCCGCCGAGCCCGGCGCCGAGCATGCTCCCCACGGCACTCAACATGGCCAGTTGGGCATTCGCCGCCAGCAGGTCCAACTCGTTGTGGACCAGGGAGGGCACCACGGCGCTCTTGGCCACGGAATAGCCCTTCTGAAGCACCAGCAGGCCGAAGGCCAGGGGGAACAGCAGGAGGCCGTCGAGGTTGGTGGCCATCTGCCAGGCGATGAGCCCACGGCCGACGACCGTGATGAGGATCATCCCGCGACGCCCGCCCCGGATGCTGTCCACCAGCGGACCGATCAGGGGGGTGACCACGGCGAACGGGGCGATCGTCAGCACCAGGTAGACGGCGACGCGCCACCGGGCCGCATCTGGATCTATCGAGAAGAAGATCGAGCTGGCGAGGGCGACCGCGATCATGGCGTCCGACATGGACCCGAACACGTGCATCCGGGCGAATCGGGTGAACGGACCCACCGGGCCCTTGGCGCCCGGGGCGGACCCGTCGCCGGTATCTGAACCCGCTCGATCGACAGCCACGGATCGGAGGCTACGGGCCGACGGTCGTTCCGGCCTCCGGGTCTACGTCCAACCAGGATGCGGACCACTCAGCCAGCGGGAGCGCCATCCCCACGGCGCTGGTGGGTACGAGTGACGTGATGGTCGCCCACCCGGTCCTGAGGAGGGCACTGTCGGTCCCCTCGGGCACGGGGCGATCGTTGGCGATCAGATCCAGGTCGAGGCCGTGGTCGTCGCTTCCGATGATGACCGTCCGGACACCTCCCACCGGAGCCAGGCCGGCGCTGCGGAGTCCACGGACTTCGGACAGCGGTGCATCGGGCACGTTCAGGTTCAGGATGGTTCGCGGCGGTGCCGCCACCAGCCATGGCAGCACACTGCGGGCGAGGTCGGCCGCCGTCCCCCAGTGCAACCCTCGGCGGCCATCACCGCCGGATACCTCCACGTCGGATGCTCCAACGTCGGAGGAAACGGCATCGTCGACATCCACGTCGAGGCTGACGGCCATTCCCGACCAGCCGAACCGTTCGCCGGACAGGACGGCGCCGATCGTCCCCGAGAAGAGGGTGGACCGCCCGGTGTTGGGTCCACGGTTGATCCCGGCGACGACCATTTCCGGTGGTTCGCCGAAACCACCCAGGTCGGCCAGCATCGAGATCAGGGCCGGCGGCGCCCCGACCGAGAATCCGGTCACGGTGGATCCGCGCGAAACAGGGACGTCCACCCGCTCGACCGAGACCCGCTTCGGATCCTCCAGCGGCCCGAGGCAGGCCGACGCCCCGCTCCAGTCCGAAGACGGTGCGGCCACGACTGCCTCGTGCCCGGACTCCACAACCGCTGCGGCGAGGGCGTGGAGGCCCTCCGAGTGGATCCCGTCGTCGTTGGTGACAAGTATGCGCATGGGGATCGACCCTACGGCCGAGGGGCCCTACGCCGGCTCAGCCCTGGTCCCCGAACCCGTCCTCGTCGAAGTAGTCGAGTCGGTCCACCGGCATGACCACGGCGGTCACCACGTTCAGCGAGTGGGCGGTGATCCGCTTCAGGAACCGGTAGAGGAGCGCCCGTGGGACCGCATGGTCCGCAACCGTGGTGGAGTGCACGAGTTCCGTCACCAGGTCGTCGAACTCATGACGCATCACATCGCCGCGGGCGATGAAGGCCCGAGCCCTTTCGGCGTCCCGTGTGGTGAGGATCTCGCCCATCAGGGCGATCCGTGACGAGATCTCGTCGCGGAAGCCCAGGATGCGGTCCAGGTCGTCCGCTTCCAGGAACGAGACACCCTCCTCGGCCAGGTCGAAGACGTTCTTGTTGTAGTCGCCGATGCGTTCCAGGTCCTTGATCATGTTCATGAACACGAGCATCTCGGTGGCGTCGCCATCGGCGTGAACCGAGAAGTGGACGACCAGCTCCCTGCGGATCTCCATCTCGGTGGTGTTTATCCGGCGGTCGGTCCGCCTCACCTCGTCGCCGACCGAGGCCACTGAACCACCGGTGATGGCGTTCATGGCCAGGTCGAAGGTGTGTCTGGCATCGGTCACCATCCGTTGTACCTGTGCCTCGATGTGATCGATACCGCTGTCGTCGCTACGACGGAAGAAACTCATGACCATGGGACGTTCTCCTGGTTTCTGTAACTGCCCGGATTGCTACTGCTGGAACTGCTGGAACTGCGTTGCTTCATCGGAGCACCATGACGCCGATGAGCGGGACGACCACGAACATCCCCACGGCGTAGATGATCGCGGCACCACGTCGCTCGGCGGCCACGTCGGCCAGGCCGGCCGCCAACCTCAGCGGTATCCGCCTGAGGGCGCGTATCGGATAGAAGAGGGCGATCCCACTCACGTTGAACAACGTGTGGACCACGGCGACGGTGACCGCCGCCGGGTTTCCGGTCGCCAACGCGGCGAGGAGCGCCGTGACGGTCGTACCCACGTTGGCGCCGAGCGTCACCGGATAGATGTTCTCAAGGGTGAGGACGCCGGAAGCGGCCAGCGGCACCAGCACGGACGTGGTGATGGACGACGACTGCACCGAAATCGTGATGATCGCACCCAGCAGGATCGCCACGAGCCCGGAACCGGCGCCGAGGGTCCGGTTGATGGCCGCCTCCACCCGGTCGGCCACCAGCAACCGCATGTTGTGGGTGATGTAGGCCAACGCCAGGAAGATGAAGGCCAGGCCGACGAGGATCATCAGTCCGCCCATCCAGTTCCCGCCCGCCCCCAGGCCGGACAGCAGGTCCTTCACCCAACCGGCCGGCATCTTCACCGCCGCCTTCAGCGGGCTGTTGAATTCGGCGCCCGAACTGCCGATCACCTGCTCGGTGATCCAGCGGGCCGTGGTGGACAGGTAGCCGGTGGCCAGCTCGAGGGGGAGGAAGACGATGACGGCGAGGATGTTGAAGAAGTCGTGGACCGTGGCCGCGGCGAACGCGCGGCGGAACTCCATGTCCCGGCGCATGTGCCCCAGGGATGCGAGCGTGTTGGTGACCGTGGTCCCCAGGTTGGCTCCCATGATCATCGGAACCGCCTCGTCGGCGCCCACCACACCAGAGGCCACCAGACCGACGATCACCGAGGTGGACACAGACGACGACTGGACCAGCACGGTGGCCAGCAGACCGACGAAGAGGCCACCCAGGGGATTCGAGACGCCCTCGAAGAGGCCGTCGACGAAACCGGCACCCATGGTCTTGAAGCCGCCGCTGAGCAGCTCCACCCCGGTGAGGAAGAGGTAGAGCAGGGCCACCACAAGGGCGCCGCGAGCCGCCGTGGATAGCTCCCTACTGGAAGGTCCCCTGGAGCCGAGGGCTGCGCTTCCGGCCGTCATCGACGACCGCCGGGGGTACGGGTTCCGCCAGGTCCGAAACGGTTCCCGGGAGATTTCCCAGGACTCCAGCCGGCTTTACGGAGGTTTTCGGTCCGATGTGCGAGAAATACACCTGTCACGGGCGGAGCCGACGAGAAAGTAGAGAACAAGGACCCATGGACACGATCTGGATGGCACGGGGCAGCTGTGCGAATACCGACCCCGAGGTCTTCTTCCCACACGACGGCATCGGCGTAGCGCTCGCCAAGCTGGTCTGCGAGGGCTGCACGGTCACCGCACCGTGCCTGGAGTACGCGCTGGTGAACCGGGTCGAGCACGGGGTCTGGGGTGGCTGCTCCGAACGGCAGCGCCGCAGGATCCTGAAGGCCCGACGCGCAGCGGCCCGCAACGACGAGCTGGTGGCCGTGGCCGCCTGATCCCCCCGGGGCGACCCCTCCACGCCCCGTATCGGCAGCAGCCCCGACCAACGTCGGGGTTGCTGTCGTTTTGGCGGGGAGCTGCAGGCCACCATGGCATCGTCCCCGTACACGGGCCGTGATCGAGGCCCGGATGGGCCGACACCGTGGAGGTCGAACCCCCGGACGGTGGACCATGCCGGGCTTCTAGTCCCCGGCCTCTTCGTAGCCGAGGTCCCAGGTGATCAGGACGTTCTCACGCTCTGCATCACGGTTGATGCGCTCGCGGTTGCGCCGGAACTGCGGGTCGTGCGGTGGGAGCAGCATCAGCCGGGCGTGCACCCGGTCACGGAAGGACTCGATCAGGCGAGGATCGCCGAACGAGGATCGGACCTCCCAGTGGGGGGCGGCCGGACCCATATAGACGACCTTCACGTCACCAACCGGCGGCTGTGGTGGTAGTTCCTGGGTGAAGTTGCTCATCGGCGTGGATCACTCCTGGGGATGGGTCGGCACAGCGGTGGGCGCCGGCCGACCGGCGGCCCGGAAGTGTACCCAGCACCCAACCGGGTCGGTCGGGCCCCGGGTGGCCGGGATTCAGGATCGGGCTCAGGTATCCGTGTCGCCGTCGACGTCGGCCTGACCCTCCGCCAGCCCCTTCTGGAGCTCGCGCTGGGCCCTGCCCAGGTTGCGGGCCAGCTTGGGGATCTGGCTACCGCCGAACATGACCAGGATCACGATTCCCACGATTAGGAGTTCCTGGGTTCCGAGGACTGCGATGGCGTTCATGGACCCAGCCTACCCACAGCGTCGTCGCCAGCCGATTCGGTCAGACGGCCTCTGCGGTTCGCTCCGCTGCCTGGCGGTCGAGGGCACGCTGACGCCGGATGCGACGCCTCTCGCGTTCGCTCATGCCGCCCCAGATTCCGAACTTCTCGCCGTTCAGGAGTGCGTACTCGAGGCAGTCCTCCCTGACGACGCAACCCCTGCAGACCTCCTTGGCCTCCCTGGTGCTCGCTCCACGCTCCGGGAAGAACAGGTCCGGGTCCACCCCGAGGCAGTTGGAGTAGTCCTTCCAGTCAGTATCCAGATCGGGCTTCGCGATGATCCCCATCGTCAATGTCCGCCTTTCCGCCGGTCCGACATGCCCCCGATGCCGGGGGAGTCCCCTGGAGGGGTTCCAGCAGTGGAATTACACCACTGTGATTCCCGTAATTGCAAGGGAAATCACGAATTTCTGAAAACTCCGTCTCAGCGGGCCACCCTGCGCTGCTCCACAAAGTCGACGAGCACGTAGTCGCCGAGGTTCTCATTGGTCGTGAAGAATGCCCGCCCGCCGTTCAACCGGGTCATGTCCTCGACGAAGCGGGCCAGGTGCGGCGTGGCGTCCAGCACGAAGACGTTGATCCTGATGTCCTCCCGGGTGCAGCGCCGAACCTCGCGAAGCGTCCGTTCAACCGTCTCGCGGGTGGGTGGATAGCTGAATACGGGGTGGCCTTCGTCGGTCAGGTGGGCGGTCGGCTCACCGTCGGTGACCATGATGATCTGCCTGTTTCCCGACTGGCGCGCCAGGATCGTCCGAGCCAGGGCGAAGCCGTGCTGCATGTTGGTCCCGTACACGTAGTCCCAGGACACCTCGGGCAGGCGCTCGGGACGGATCTCCCTGGCCACCTCGCTGAACGTGACCACCCCGAGGAAGTCCCGGGGGAACTGGCTGGACATGAGGGAGTGCAGGGCCATGGCCATCTTCTTGGCCGGGAGGAAGTTCCCCCGCATCGGCATCGAGAGGGAGAGGTCCAACATGAGCACCGTGGAGGACCGGACCTCCGACTCGGTGCGTTCGATGGCGAAGTCCTCCGGCGTGAGTACCACCGGGACGCCGGCACCGCCCCGGGCCACCGCGTTGCGAACCGTCTGCTCGATGTCCAGGTCGAACGGGTCGCCGAACTCCCACGGACGGGTCGTGAACTCGCGCTCGTGGCCCAGTCCGGCCCGGGACTGGTCATGGCGCCCGGACCGGTCCCGACTGAGCTGTCTGTACAGGTCGGAGAGGGCGTTCTGGCCCAGCCGCCGGATCGCCCTGGGGGTCAGCGTCAGGCCCTCCTCGGTGTTCTCGATGAGGCCGGCCTCGGTGAGCAGCCGCGTCATCTCGGCCAACCCCTCGAGGCTCTCCGCGGCCTCGTCGTCCAGCAGGTCCCGAACACGGTCGATGTCCACCTCGGCCAGGGCCCCTGGCGAGGACGCCCCACGCAGCATCTGCTCGAGCTGCTCCAACTCGGCCAGCTCCTCCATGGCCTCGAAGGCCCCACCAAGGTCCAGGGGCTGGTCGCCGGTGAACTGGCGGGAGTCCTCCCAGCCCATCTGCGGAAAGGCATCGCGCAGCGACTCGCCCAGTCGGGACACCTCCCACTGGAGGTCCAGGTCCTCCATGAGCTGGTCGGAGAGTTCCTGGAGTTGCGCTCGCTGCTCGGGGGTCATCGAGTTGAGGACCTGCTGCATGGCAGCCATTCGGCGGGCCAGCACCTCCAGGAGCTCGTCGAGCGTCGCGGGGTTCTCCGGGAAGAAGTCGCCGAACCGCTCCATGAAGCCAGCGAAGTCGGGTTCATGGCCCTCGGACCGCTGCTCGAGCATCCGGTTCAACTCGGCCAGCATCTCGACCATCCGGGAGCGGTCCTCGGGCGTCATGGCCTGCGTCGCGTCGGAGACCTGCTCCACGAACTGCGCCATGAGCTGCTCCCGGAGTCGCTCCAGTAGGGCCTCGAACCGTTCCCGGGCCTCGGTCGAGGCGAAGTCGTGCTCCTGCAGGCCCCGGACCTTCCCGGCCAGGTTCTCGTGCTCGAGGAGGTCCAGGTGGTCCCGGCGGGCCTGGCTGGCCCCGTCCGGGACGCGAGCTTCCGGACCAGGCACACCGGTGTCGACCCCGTCAGCGGTTTCCGGGACATCCAGCGCCGCCCGCTCCTCGTCGATGACGTCGCGCAGCCCCTGGTTGATCTCGGCGAACACGCCACCCAGGTCATCCCTCTCGAGGCGCTCCTGCCGGGCCCGGCGCAGCCTCTCGAGGATCTCCCGGATGCCCTGGAGGTGTTGGCCGTCGACGTCGAGGCCCTGGTGGAGCATCCGCCGCAGGGCCGCTTCCGGATCGCCGTGCTCGATGAGCTCGTCCCCCATGGCCGCCAGGAGCGCATCGGCGTCCAGGTCCGGCACCTCCTGGGTGCCGTCCCACCTCGAATAGGTGGACCGTGGCACCTCCCGGCGCTGCGGACGACGTCGCCAGCGGGTCACGCATCGACCCTAGCGCCGACCTTCCAGGCGGGTTCTCGTCGGCTCGGAGACCAGGAGCCTCGGCTTCGTGGTCACGTATCGGCACGGTTACCGCTCGGAATGGCAGCTCGGTAGCCGGGCAGCCACCGTCGTGTCGCGGTTGGGCCATCCACACGGGGCTCCCGTACTGTCGGATCGATACTGGTCGGTTGTCCGGCCGACGCACGATGCCCACGTCAACCCCCATAGCCACTGGAGTCCACATGCCAATCAACCCCGACGCCGCCGGAGCCGTAGGCGAACCGACCGAGATCTCCTGGACCTCCAAGCAGAGCCTCATCTACGCACTCGGCATCGGTGCCGGCGTCTCGGACCCTGCCGGCTTCGAGTTGGAGTTCACGACGGAGAACTCGAACGGCGTGGACCAACGGGCGTTCCCCACCCAGTGCGTGGTCATGGGCGGAGGCGGAACCCCGAGCTTCGGTGACTTCAACCCGATGTTCCTCCTCCATGCCGAGCAGGCGATCACCTGCCACCAGGAGGTCCCGGCCGCCGGGACGGGCATCGCCACAGGCAGGGTCGGCGAGATCTACGACAAGGGGAAGGCGGCCCTCGTCTACATCCAGTCCGACGTCACCGATCCGGATGGAAACCCCCTCTGGTCCACCCGGGCCGGTTTGTTCATCGGCGGCGAGGGTGGTTGGGGCGGCGACCGCGGCCCCTCCAACGACTGGGAACTACCCGACCGCGAAGCCGATCACGTGGTCACCTACGAGACCAGGCGGGACCAGGCGCTCCTCTACCGGCTGAGCGGCGACCGCAACCCCCTGCACTCCGATCCGACCTTCGCAGCGGGGGCGGGATTCGACACCCCGATCCTCCACGGGCTGTGCACCTACGGGTTCACCGGACGTGCGCTCCTGCACGCTGCATGCGACTCCGACCCGGCACGGTTCGCCTCCATGGGTGGCAGGTTCAAGTCGCCGGTCATGCCAGGCGAGACGCTCGAGGTGCACGCCTGGGTTGAGCACGGGTCCGAAGGCGAGAGCGTCGGATCCGACGGACCCGGAAGCGAACGGGTCCTGTTCCAGACCCGTGTCGGCGACCGTGTCGTCTTCGACGCCGGCGTCCTGACCCGAAGGACATGACCCGCCGGGCCTGAACCTCAGGCCCCAACCAGCCCTGAAGCACCAGGCACCAACCCGGGTCGCACCGGGGAACCCCGATGGCCAGCCCGTCAGGCGCGGATCCGGTACCGGGATGCTCTACCGGTCGTCTCCTTGTTGAGTCGCTTCGAGAGGTGCAGGCCTTCCAGCACCAGCTCCACGGCGCTGGCGACAAGGGCCTCCGGAGGATCGCCGCCGTCCGGCTCGTCTCCCACGAGGACCGTCACGGCTGTGGTCAGAGCAGGGATTCCGGCGGCCACCTCGGCATAGGCGGCCGACCCGACGGCCTCGCCGACGGACACGCCGACCGACTCTCCGTCGTGCTCCTCGAAGGCCTCGACCACGCCCCGGTGCAACTCGCCGGGGACCATCTCGCGGAACACCCCCAGGAGGGCGGACCGCACGATCCGGTCCAGGATCTCACCGTCCCGGTCGTCGTCGATGCTGTCGATCTCCACCTTGCCGGCCATCGAGGCGGCAAGGGCATCCAGGTCCGAAACCCGGGGCACCGCGAGGGTCTCACCCGACCGCACGGCCCGGCGCACGGCGCTGGCCGCCAGGGCCTCCTGGTTGGCGATGCTCATCCTGACCGACACCCCCGACCGCTGGTTCAGGTGCGGGCTACGGCGGGCCTCGTGGCTGATCGCCACCACGACCCGGGACATGAAATCGGGGACGACCACGTTCAGGCCGTCCACCACCGGGATGGCCGCCTCCTGGTCCACGATGTCCATCTCGACCTCAGGGTCCACCGGATAGTGGGTCCTGATCTGGGAACCGAAGCGGTCCTTCAGCGGGGTGATGATGCGGCCCCTGTTGGTGTAGTCCTCCGGATTGGCCGTGGCGAACATCACCACGTCCAGTGGAAGGCGGATCCGATGTCCCCGGATCTGGACGTCCCTTTCCTCCAGGACGTTCAACAGGCCGACCTGGATGCGTTCGGAGAGGTCCGGGAGTTCGTTGATGCAGAACAGCCCACGGTTGGTGCGCGGCACGAGCCCGTAGTGGAGGGTCAGCTCGTCGGACAGGTAGCGGCCCTCCGCCACCCTTATCGGGTCGACCTCGCCGATCAGGTCGGCGATGGACGTGTCCGGGGTGGCCAGCTTCTCGCCGTAACGGTCGTCGCGGTGCACCCAGTCCAACGGGGTCCCGTCCCCCAGTTCGGCCACCAGCTCCCTTGCGTGGCGCGATACCGGCGCGTACGGGTCGTCGTTGATCTCCGAGCCGGCGACGACCGGCATCCATTCGTCCAGGAGGCCGGTCAGGCTCCGGATGAGGCGGGTCTTGGCCTGCCCCCTCTCGCCCAGGAAGATCATGTCGTGCCCGGCCAGCAGGGCATTCTCCAGCTGTGGGATCACCGTGTCCTCGTAGCCGAGCACCGTCGGGAACATCGGCTCCCCGGACCGGATCCTGGCCACGGCGTTACGGCGCAGCTCCGCGGCCACCGGTACGGACTCCCAACCGACCGATCGCAGTTCGCCCAGCGTGGTCGGTCGCGTCATGACGGGAACCATAGTGACGGGCATCCCATCGGCTGGCACCCGATCACGGAGCCTGCCGACCGTCGACACGCCGTCCGCCTGCAGCCGATAGGCGGACTGGACCGCCGCTAGCGTCGCGGCCATGGACCTTCCGGGGCCCTGGCGGGCCAGGGTGGCCGACGATGCCCTCCGCCGGACCTTTCCCGACAACGACCTGGACGACGGCGACTGGCCGGAGGTGGCCGTCCCCGGCCACTGGCAGGCCGAGCCCGACTTCGGTTCGGAGGACGGACCGCTCCTCTACCGGACCCGGTTCTCGACCCCGCCGCCGACCGTCGACCAGAGGCTCTGGTTGGAGCTGGACGGGATCTCGTACCAGGGCGACATCTGGTTGAACGGCTCCTACCTGGGCCCCACCGAGGGTTACTTCTTCCGCCATGCCCTGGAGGTGACCCGTGCAGCCCGCTCCCGCTCCGAACACCTCCTGGCCGTGGAGGTCACCTGCCCGCCGACCGGCAACACCGACGAGAAGCGAACCCTCACCGGCTCCACCCAGGGCGGTCCCGGTGGCCACAACCCCGGAGGCATCTGGCAACCGGTGCGCCTGCGACTCACGGGGCCGATCCACCTCCAGCACGTCCGCGTGGTCTGCACCCGGGCCACCCAGAACGTGGCCACACTGGCGCTACGGGCGGTCGTCGACTCCGATCGGCCCCGGGCGGCTGTGTTCCGGACCCGGATCATGGGCATCGACCACCGCCACCGCCTACCGCTGGCCGGCGGCGAGAACAGGGTCGAGTGGACGGTCCGGGTACCACGCCCGCCGCTCTGGTGGCCCACCGAGCTGGGCGACCAGCCACTGAACGACGTCGTCATCGACGTTGCCACCGAGGACGGCCAGATCAGCGACACGACGGTGCGAACCATCGGATTCCGGTCGGTCCGGATGAGGGACCACGTGTGGGAGGTGAACGGCGAGAGGTTGTTCCTGCGGGGAGCCATCGTTCCACCGCTGGACCGGCACCTGGCATCGGTCACCGCCGAGTCGGCTGGGAGGGACCTTGGGTTGGCACGGGAGGCAGGCCTGAACCTCCTCAGGGTTGCCGGCCACGTCTCGGCCCCCGCCCTCTACGAAGCGGCCGACCGGTCGGGGATGCTGCTCTGGCAGGACATGCCCCTCAGCGGCGGATACCACCGGGGGGTGCGGGGCCAGGCTGCCCGCCAGGCCCGTGAGATGGTCGACCTGCTGGGCCACCATCCGTCGGTCGTGGTCTGGTGCGGGCACGACGCCCCCGACCCGGTTGACCGCACCCGTGCCGCCCCACGGCTCATGGCACAGCAGCGCCCGACGTGGAACCGGACCGTGCTGGACCGCACCGTGCGCCGGGCACTGGACCAGGCCGACCCGTCCAGACCGGTCGTCAGCCACTCCGGTGTGCTCCCCAACCTGCCCCACATGGACGACGCCGACAGCCACCTCTGGTTCGGCTGGTACAGCGGCCGGCACGGGGACCTGGCCGACTACCTGGACCGCCGGCCCCGGGTCGCCCGCTTCGTCTCCGCGTTCGGATCCCAGTCGGTACCCGAGGACTCGCCGGCGCTGGTCGACGGCACCATCGATCCCTCCACCTGGCCCGACGTCGACCTGGAGGGGCTCGCATCCCGGTACGGCGCCGAGGTCGAGGTGTTGTTCCGGAGGTTTCCGACGGCCGACCGACCCGACCGGGACTCCTGGGCGTCAGCGACGCGCCGCCATCAGGCCGAGCTGCTCAGGACCCAGATCGAGGCGCTCCGACGTCGCAAGTACCAGCCAACCGGCGGCTTCGCCCTGGACCGCCTCCTCGACGGCGCACCGGCCGTCTCCGGCTCGCTGCTGGACCACCATCGGGTTCCGAAACCGGCCTACGGAGCGGTCACGGCAGCCTGCGCGGAGACAATCGTGGTGGCGGACCCACCACCGCTGAGCATCACCCCGAGGTCGACCCTGGAGTGCCGGGTACTGGTGGTCCACGACGGTCGGACGCCGATCGACCACGTCCGAGTGGAGGCCGTGCTGACGGTCGCCGGCCGGGAACAGGCATGGTCGTGGGGCGGATCCATCGGGGCCGACTCAGTGACCCCGGTCGGAACGATCCAGCACCGGCTGGAGGACGCCACCGGGGAGGTGCTCCTGGACCTCCGGGTGACCCGGTCGGATGGAGGGGGTCCGGACGAAGGGCTTACCGCCACCAACCACTACCGGGGGCACATAGGCGCCGGCTGAGGACCAACCCGACCGGCGTGTGATCCAGCGCACGATCCACGATTCGACCCGATCTTCGGCAGGGTTCGGCACCGCGGCCACGCGCTACCCTCTTGCCGGCGATCACCCCGACCGGCCCGCCCGCCGGCCCGGTGGCAGCCCGAGGAGGGGCACCATGGCACAGACCACCGAGCAGCGTTATCGCGTGGCTCCGGTCCGTGGCCGTGGGCGGGAATGGCCCTTCCCACTGAACCTCTACCAGTCGGCGGTCGGGCGCAAGTGGGTCATGGCCCTGACCGGCCTGGGCCTCATCGGCTTCGTCCTCATCCACATGGTCGGCAACCTCCACGTCTACGAGGGCCCGGCCCGGATGCACGTGTACGCCGAGTCGCTCCGAACCATCGGTGGCGGGCTGGTACCGGAGGGCGGGGTGCTGTGGCTCATGCGCCTCGGCCTGCTCACCATGTTCATCGTCCACCTCCATTCGGCGATCACACTCAGCCGCATGAGCGGCAACTCCAGCGAGAAGGCCGGCCGCGTCAGCGGCGCCAAGAAGTACGAGGGTGGACGGGACCACATCGCGGCCACCTTCGCCAGCCGGACGATGCGCTGGACGGGACCGATCATCGCCCTGTTCATCCTGTTCCACCTGGCCGACCTGACCTGGGGCTGGTGGCTCGGTGAGGACTTCGTACCGGGCGATCCTTACCACAACGTCGCCGAGTCCCTCGGCTACCTCCCCGTGGCCATCATCTACGTGGTGGCCAACATGGCCCTGGCTTGGCACATCTTCCACGGCGCCTGGTCAATGTTCCAGAGCCTCGGGGTGAACAACCCCCGCTACAACCACCTGCGGCGCACGCTGGCCACCGCCCTGGCCGGCGTGATCCTGGTCGGGAACCTGAGCTTCCCGATCCTCACCCAGGCCGGGCTGATCGACGAGGACGGCCGCCGGTGCCCGGTGGGCGAGGTCAAAGGCAACGCCTGCCTGGCCGGACAGGGCCACGGGGATGAAGCCGGTTCGGCCGGGAGCGTGTCGCCGTGAGCATGGACGCCAACCCGAACACCACATCGGGAACCAGCCCGCGTCTGGACTCGAAGGTCCCAGCCGGCGACACCGCCGACAAGTGGGAGAACCACAAGTTCTCCATGAAGCTGGTCAACCCGAACAACAAGCGCAAGTTCGACGTGATCGTGGTCGGCACGGGCCTCGCCGGCGCTTCTGCAGCAGCCTCGCTCGGCGAGCTGGGCTACCGCGTGAAGGCCTTCACCTTCCACGACAGCCCACGGCGGGCCCACAGCATCGCGGCCCAGGGCGGCATCAACGCTGCGAAGAACTACCCGAACGACGGCGACTCGGTCCACCGGCTCTTCTACGACACCATCAAGGGGGGCGACTACAGGTCCCGCGAAGCCAACGTCCACCGCCTCGCCGAGGTGTCGGTCAACATCATCGACCAGGCCACCGCCCAGGGCGTTCCGTTCGCACGCGACTACGGCGGCCTCCTGGACAACCGTTCGTTCGGCGGCGCCCAGGTCTCACGCACCTTCTACGCCCGGGGTCAGACAGGCCAGCAGCTCCTCATCGGTGCCTACTCGGCCCTCATGCGCCAGGTGGCGGCCGGCACCGTCGAACTGCACACACGTGCGGAGCTCCTCGACGTGGTCCTCAAGGACGACCGGGCCTGCGGGATCGTCACCCGGGACCTGCTCTCCGGCGAGGTGACCCCCCACTCGGCCCACGCCGTCGTGCTGGCCACCGGCGGCTACGGCAACGTCTACTACCTGTCCACCAACGCGATGATGTGCAACGTCACCGCCGCCTGGCGTGCCCACAAGAAGGGCGCCTTCTTCGCCAACCCCTGCTACACGCAGATCCACCCGACCTGCATCCCGGTCAGCGACGACTTCCAGTCGAAGCTCACGCTCATGTCCGAGTCGCTCCGCAACGACGGACGCATCTGGGTGCCCAACGGCATGGACGACGCCAGGGCTGCTGCCGAAATCCCGGAGGTGGACCGGGACTACTACCTGGAACGCAAGTACCCGGCCTTCGGGAACCTGGTCCCACGTGACGTGGCCTCCCGGAACTCCAAGACGGTCTGCGACGAGGGCCGCGGCATCGGTCCGCTCAAGAACGGCGTGTTCCTGGACTTCCAGGACGCCATCGCCCGCGACGGCCTGGAGGCCATCTCGGCCAAGTACGGGAACCTGTTCGACATGTACCACCGGATCACCGGTGAGAACCCGTACGACCAGCCGATGCGGATCTATCCGGCCATCCACTACACGATGGGCGGCCTCTGGGTGGACTACCACCTGATGACCACCGTTCCCGGCCTGTACTCGATCGGCGAAGCCAACTTCTCCGACCACGGGGCCAACCGGTTGGGAGCCAGCGCCCTCATGCAGGGCCTGGCGGACGGCTACTTCGTGCTTCCGTACACGATCGGCGACGATCTGGCTGGCCTGCTGGGCCAGACCGCCGTTCCGACCGACGACCCGGTGTTCACCGAGGCCGTACGCGGTGTCGAGGACGAGCAGAAGCGCTGGTTGTCGATCAACGGCACGAAGTCGGTGGACCAGTTCCACAAGGAGCTGGGTCGCATCGTCTGGGAGCACATCGGCATGGAACGCGACAAGGCGGGCCTGGAGAAGGCACTGGCAGACATCCCGACGCTCCGTGAGGAGTTCCACTCCGACGTACGGGTGCTGGGTAGCGCTGCGACCCTCAACCAGTCACTCGAGAAGGCCGGCCGGGTGGCCGACTTCTTCGAGTTGGCCGAGTTGATGGCCCGAGATGCCCTCGAACGGGAGGAGTCCTGCGGCGGCCACTTCCGGAGCGAGCACCAGACTGACGAGGGTGAGGCCCAGCGGGACGACGAGAACTTCGCCCACGTGGCGGCATGGGAGTGGCACGGTCTAGGCACGGCCCAGACCCGCCACCGCGAGGAACTGGCCTTCGAGGACGTGGCGCTCTCACAGCGCTCGTACAAATAGGGCCAGCAGGCAGCAGCAAGACGTTGGGGCCGGTCAGCCCGATGGCCGCAACGCCACCGGATGCCGGGACCAGAAGGGACCACCACGACATGGGCGGAGGACACGGCGAGACCATCAGGGTCACCCTCAGGGTGTGGCGCCAGGACGGCCCCGGCGGCGCGGGCCGCTTCGACGTCCACCAGCAGAACATCAGCACCGATGCCTCGTTCCTCGAGATGCTGGACCTGCTGAACGAAGAGCTGAATGCCGCCGGCGAGGAGCCGGTGGCGTTCGAGAGCGACTGCCGCGAGGGGATCTGCGGTACCTGCGGTGTGATGATCAACGGGCGGGCCCACGGCCCGCAGAAGGCCACGGCCACCTGCCAGCTCCACATGCGGGAGTTCTCCGACGGCGACGAGATCGTGATCGAACCGTTCCGTGCGTCGGGCTTCCCGGTGATACGCGATCTGGCGGTCGACCGGTCCCCCCTGGATCGGATCATCGAGGCCGGCGGATACATCTCGGTCGGTACCGGGGCGGCATCCGACGCCAACCTCACCCCGGTTCCGAAGGTCGCGGCGGACCAGGCATTCGACGCCGCCGCCTGCATCGGGTGCGGCGCATGCGTGGCCGCCTGCCCCAACTCGGCGGCGCAGCTGTTCACCTCGGCCAAGATCGGCCACCTGGGCCTGCTACCCCAGGGCCAGGCCGAGCGCTGGAGCAGGACCGAGGCCATGGTCGAGACCATGGAGGACTTCTTCGGCTCGTGCACGAACCACGGCGAGTGCTCCGAGGCCTGCCCGAAGGAGATCTCGCTGGACTTCATCGCCTTCATGAACCGCGACTACATGAAGGCGAAGGTCAGGAACCGGGCCCTGACCGGCCAGCGCTGACCCCGGCGCCCGACCCGGCCATCAGCCGTCCGCGGCGCGACGGTTGACAGACGTCATCCACGGCGCGACGGTGTCAGGGCTACCCCGTCCCTTCAGTGGGGTGGTGATCGACACGGTCCCAGACTCCAAACGACGGGAGGACCCAAAGTGCGATCCGACCGGTTCGAAGGACGGCGTCGAGCCCCGCCTGGCGGGTGAGCCCGAGGCCCCTGCATCGAGCCGGTCCCCTCACGCTCTCGCGACCAAAGCCCTGCTGGGCCATGGAGAACGTTGACGTGCGACGACTCGCAAAGGGCCCCGACGGAACGGCGTCTTCCCACCCGCCGGGAGGGCGTCGTTTCCGCGTCCGACCCGATCAGGTCCCGCTGGCCAGATGCTCCCGGACTCGGACCATCAGTTCCGGCAACAGGCCATCGGGGACCTCGTGGCCCAGGCCCTCCACCAGCCAGAGAGCAGCATCGGAAATCCCGTCGGCCAGGGCCAGGGCGTGCTCCACCGGGAACACCGGGTCGACGGTGCCGTGGACGACCAGCGTCGGCACGGCGATTCCAGCCAACCGGCCCAGCCGGGATGGAGAGGAGCTGACCGCCGGGCCGTGACCCGACTCCGGGTACCAGCACCGCTCCACCTCTGCGGCCGCCGTACCGATCCGCTCGGCCGTGGTGACCGGATAGCGGGTGCCGGCGAACATCTCGTCCAGCTCCACGATCCAGGCGACCCGTTCAGCATGACTGGCCGGAGGCGGAGCAAAGAGCCTCTCGGCCATCCGGTCGACCAGCCAGTCGGCGGCCGACGGCAGGCTCTCGTCGCCAAGACCGGGGCTGGAGCAGAGCAGGGTCAACGTGGCCACCCGGTCGGCATTGTCCAGCGCCATCACCTGGCCGACCATTCCCCCCATGGATCGACCGACCACGTGGGCCCGGAGGATCCCATGCTCGTCCATGACCGCACAGGCATCGTCTGCCAGGTCCGCCAGCGTGTAGCCGACATCGGCCGGCACCTTGCTCGACAGGCCACTGTCGCGATGGTCGTATCGCACCACGCGGTACCCCAGATCCAGCAGCGGCTGGATGAAGGTCGGCGTCCAACGGGTGCAGTGCGAATCGGCTCCAGAGACGAGCAGCACGGCGCCGGCATCGGGGGTTCCGGACACCGGCCGGAACACCTCGGAATGGATCTGGACCCCGGACGATGAGTCGGTACCCGCCATGGGGCCGAGGGTAGCCCTGCAGCATCAGCCAACCGGCCGGCCGCACATCCAGCCCGAGTGGACCGGGCCCCGTTGCTCGGACGCCCCG
>Ga0207990_1000009_pt1 | contig 128224 bp, 113 predicted proteins | sample ETNtaG_8_FD_185780 | JGI IMG/M metagenome (GOLD analysis project Ga0207990, IMG submission 185780) | Marine microbial and viral communities from oxygen minimum zone, Eastern Pacific Ocean - ETNP201406SV75 (SPAdes) (version 2) | ecosystem: Environmental > Aquatic > Marine > Oceanic ...
GAAAAAATAATTGAAATAAATTAAAATAGATAACTAATAATGTGAATTATTAGTCCTTTGTTGATAATAATTGGTGCCAATGTGTGGGTTGGGTTAGGCTATAAAGGTTAAATAGTTAATATAAAGCCTTCTATAGTGGCTGCTTTATATCTCAGCATTGGTGATTGTAAATAACACTGGCATGCAGATTTTCACACAAACCACACAACTTAAAAGTTGTACGTAATCTTGGCAAAAATTCTATCGTTATCCTTAACTGCGTCTAGTGCCGGGTTGTCTCCGCCAATATAGTTTATAACACCTCCACTTAAGGTTACGTTATCGTCGACATCATAATCTAGGGTGGCCCTTGCTGATCCCCCCTCCTTCATTGACTTGCCAATAGCGCTAACTATAGTACTCAGGTTGATGGTCTGATTTTGATATGATTTATTAATACGAAAAAACTGTTGTACCTCGTTCTTTTTCTTGAAAGCATTACTCACACTGTATATTGCAGGATCATATCTATTTATGGTTCTGTATACAATCTCATAGGCCAATGAGCCATCATCTATGCCGTTATACTCAAGACCAACCATAGTGTCATGCCGTGATTTATTATTATTTACTCCGGTATATTTAATCGAATCAAAATAGGCACTCTCAGCCTTTAATAAATAATTATCAAAGACCCCACTAAACGCAAACCCATACATTTTAGATTTATTGTCATACTGTAATACTCCGCCACTTAGGTATGGCTTATCAATAAACGTATCTGCAAAATATAGTGCGGCATCGTAACCTTTGAAAGCTCCCGACAAGCTGACTGCTAAGCCTGTATTAGACAAACTGTTATCAGGCTTGTTAGTTGGTGTGTCCACCAAGGTAGGCTTAAAGTCGGAATATTGTTTAGGTGTCTTACTAAACCTATTTTCGTGTATACCTATAATGGACATATTTATATTGTCTAGGTAATAATCGAACTTACTCATAACCCTTCCTAGGCGTAAGTTTCGAATATCCACCATGCCTGGAATCCTAACATCTAGCGGATTTAATATGTCAGTTACACGAACCATGTCAGTCTTGCCCCACACAACAATCTGCCTACCTAGGCTGAAGTCTACGTCCTGATTTATACTACCATTAATAAATAATTCGTTTACATTTACTTCGTTTTCATAGCCCGCCGGTGTTTTGGTGTAATTACCTAAATTAGCAGAATATACAAAATCATGGTAGCCCTTTATGTTTGCATTTATCTTGTTGTTGTTCTCAAGTTTGTGCTCGCCAATAATATCCAATAGTATTTTTGCTGAGGATGTGTTTTTTGTCGTGTTGTTGGGTTGATAGTTGTAGTGCGTCTCAAAAACAACTGAACCATAAACAGAACTGTCCTGCCCTTGTGTTTCTTGTAAGCCTGCTTCATCGAGAGTTACGTCAAAACCGTCATCAAACTCATCAAACTCATCAGACTCTGTATTCGCTATAGCTTTACAGCCCAAAAACAAAAGGGTTATAAGAAGAAGTCGTAGCATTTGGCTATAAACCCTTTTCGATTGCCCTAATAGTAAATATATCGCTAGAGATATCAATATTTATCTTCATATCAGGCTGGCCTAGTATGGTTTTGTGTATGGTTTTTTTGCCTTGTTTTGTTGTCATAGTGGTTTGAGTTGGCACCCAAATTCCATTTATTTTTTCTAGCCTCCTAACATCCAAATACTTTACCCTGTCCGCCTTATTTAAATAAAACTTTGCCCGAACTAAAACATAGTTATCTTTACGTATATACAGGATGCTCTTTTTGTATCCGGTTTCGTCAATAACTTTTTGAGTTTTAGGTAAAGACTCAATCACCCAAACAGGTACCTTTGTATCTTTTCTCTTAATGTTAATTTCTTTTATGACTTTAAACTTGTAATCGTCCAGCTCTTTTGCTGTCATATCTGAATACGAAAAATCGCTCCCCATAAAAGACGCATCCTTATCGCTTGCAGGTATTCTTTTGGTTTTCTTAAGGGCCGGCAAATACATCCACTGGTCATCGTCTTTATCTTCACCGCTATAGTCATAGGTTAAAAAAGCTGTATTTTTAACGTCGCTAGGGGTTAAAAAAAATGTTGCTGTATGTGTAATGGTGTCGCTTATGTCTTTCGAGAACATGCGCATCGTTCTGGTCCTTTTTTTGCCTTTACTGTCAATCAGAACCATGGTTGTTTTTGATGTTGAGCTGTAGCCATCATCCCTGTCCTCAACCATCTCCATTATATCTCTCGCAGCAGTTTGTGCTAAAGAGCCAAGCGAAAAAAACATTAATGCCAGCACAGTAGTGGTTTTATATTGATATGTTTTCACAGTATGTCCTCCTTACTTTTAATGATTATCTTCATGATGGCAGGAACTAAGAAAAAATCTGCAAGAAGTGCTATCAATATAGCAAACACTGTTAGTATCCCAAAATTAAACATGTTACTCATGTTTGCAGTTGTTAACACTAAAAACCCCATAGACAGAACAATAGAAGTGACTGTTATTGCTCGTCCTGTACCCATAAGCGTAAGACGTGTAGCCTTGTCAACGTCGTTGTATTGTAATTCATAGCGCCTAAAGTTATGCATAAAGTGTACCGTATCGTCAACCGCAAGCCCTAATGCTATAGTACCTATTAGCATAGTAAACATATCCAGAGGCATGTCAAAAATAGCCATTATTATTGATAATAATAATAACGGCAATACGTTTGGCAGCATACTTATCATTCCTATTTTTACACTTCCCACTAGCATAATCATCATTATAGAGATCACTCCAAAGGCTATCAAATAGCTTATCCCGCTAGAGAATATTGACTTACCCATGATGTCTGAAAGCATCACCGAAATTCCTGTTAGCGAAACCTTGGCGTCTCCTGCAAAGTATCCATCTAATTCCTTTTGAGCTTGCGCAATGAAGTTGTTGTATACTAGTGACTCAACATACGGAAGCTTTATGGTTATTCTTGCCTTTGAAAAGTCCGAGCTAGCGAAGTCCTTAAGATCGTCACTGCCGGTATTTTCAAACAGAAATAACTCTTGTGCTATAAGGTTCCGGTCTTGAGGAATAGCATAAAATTCATCTCGGTTTTCGTTTAGCGCCTTATTGCTTTCTTTAATAACATCAACAATACTTAGTGCCTTGCCTACAAACACTGTGCCTGTTTGTATGCTGTTAAAATAGTCTGTCGCCTTTTCAATTTTATTAAGAATGTTGGGCTCATAAAGCCCATTCTCAACGCCCGTATCAACAACAACCTCCAAAGTTATAGAGCCTCTTAGCTCTTTGTCAACAATTTCGGTCGCAACTCTGGATGGGTCATCTTCTGGAAACCAATTCAAAGGATAATGTGAAAACCTTAACTGTGTAGCAAAAAATATCGCTACAAGTACAGCTACAACACTAATAAATATAATGCTTTTTACGTAAGTAGTGGATATTCGACTAATTCCAAGAAGCACCCTGTCCATTGTGGTTTCGTTTGAGCCGACTTGTTCAGCTGGCCTGTGCTTAAATTTAACTGTGCTTATTAGTGCTGGCAATAGAACCAAGGTGAACACTAAGCCAATTAGTATCCCTACGCTTGCAAAAACTCCGAGGTCTGCTACTGGGGCAATCTCTGAAAATGAAAAAGACCACATGCCGGCCGCGGTTGTAAAAGATGTCATTACTATAGCAAAGCCCGAATGCCCCATTGAATAGCGAAGCGATTTTTTCACGTCAGAAGTGCTCTTTAGGTCCTTATAAAAAACAGCCAAAAGGTGTATTGCGGCTCCGGTAATCACTGCCAACAAGAATGACGGCATCAATTGCGTAGCCATAGTCAGTGGCGCTCCAAATATTGTCATAATTGACACCGTTGAAACAACGGTCAATACAACACAAATTAATGGCAAAAATACTCCGGAAAGGCGCCGAAACAACAGAAAAAGAACCACAACTATGCTCACTACCATTTTTAGAATAAAGCCCTGTACGTCTTTAATCATGCTTTGTTTTAATGTAGCGGCAACAACAGCAGAACCTGTAAGATATATGTCGAAATCCACTGACTGAAAGCCCTTGCTAACCTCTTGAAGCTTTGCAACGATTGAGGTGTTTTCATCGTCAGTAAGGTAAGGTTGGGCTTCTGGTAGCGTTGTATCTTCTTCAAACCCATCTTCATCATCTGAAAAAGCTATTAGGTTCCCTTCTACATCAAAAGATGAGTACGTTTGGGTGTCAACAATAACTGTTGTAAAGGCTAGGTCCTCGCTATATAGAAGGTTTTTGAATAAAGGATTGGATAATGCTCTTTGCTTTATTTCTAAAAGGCTGGCGTCATTTTCAGGAAATGTTTCAAACAATTCATCAACAATTAGGCTGTCTTCATTTCCGTATGTGTTTCTTGCATTAATCAACGAATTAACACCTGTAATATATGGCAAACTAGACTCTAGGGCCTTATGAAACTTTTCAAGTTTTCTTAAAAAATCAAGATCAAAAATGTTGTTGGTTTTGATTGCAACCAACAACTTTTCGTCTCTACCAAATTCACTTCTAAATTCGTCATAGGCTATGCGCAATGGGTCTGTTTTATGTAAAAAACCTTCGGTCGATGTGTCAATTGTCAGAGATGGTAGCTGTGTTGCTATTACAGCTACAAAAACAAGCACTAGGAGTATGCATTTTTTTGAGTTATCGTATACCCAGTCTGAAAATATCTCGAACTGTCTTTCTGCCTTAATTCGCCAATTCATAATGGTGCTTAGTTCATAAATAGATATTGCGAAATTATATCTTATATTGGGGCATTTTTCTTTACATTGGTGCCCCAAATAGCTTTGTGCACCTGTCAGAATAATTTACTATAGACTGGTGTTTTCTTGCTTTTTAATAGTCAATTTTAATATATTGACCATATAGTCAATTTAATGTATATTATTTTTTAAATAATTAACGGTTGGCATCATGAAAAGAAGGCGCTCTCGAGAAAAAAGAAGTGTAACAGCGTACAGGCAGTCTGGTTATAAACTCCTTCAAAACCCATACCCTCCGATGAATATTTTTTCTGATGATCAAATAGAGTCAATCCACTTATCATCACTTCAGGTTCTAAACAAAACCGGTGTTGATTTTCAATCCCCAAGAGCGGTGGAGATATTAAGGAAGTCTGGCGCCATAATTGATTCAAACAATAGGCGCGTTCGTTTTGATCCTGACTTTGTATTGGAAAAAATAGCCTCCACTCCTAGTGAATTTATAATGCATGGTAGGAGCGAAGAACGAAACATTCATATCGGCGGCAACAGTGTTGTGTTTTCAATGGTTAGTAGTGCTCCAAACGTTTCTGACCTTGATCGAGGGAGGGTTCCTGGAAACTTTAAGGACTACTGCAACCTTATTAAACTAGGGGAAGTGATTAATTGTGTTCATGCGCATTCTGGCTACCCTGTGGAGCCGTGTGATATTGACGCGAGCATTCGTCACCTTGACGCTGTTGGGGCCATGTCTCGATTGAGCTTAAAGCCATTGACTGGTTATGCAATTGGAAGCGAGCGAATGTCTGACTCTGTTGAGATTGTGAGAATAGGCAGAGGCATTGATACTGACACTTTACTACAAGAGCCATCAATAATAACCGTTGTCAATGCCAACTCTCCACTTATTTATGATAAAGCCTTACTTGAAGGCGCAATTGAAATGGCGCTGCTTAATCAGCCAGTTATTTATACACCGTTCACTCTATCTGGAGCGATGGCGCCAATCACTATTGCTGGCGCACTGGTTCAACAAAACGCTGAAGCCCTCGCTGGGCTCGTGTTCCACCAGTGTGTAAACCCTGGAGCGCCAGCAATGTACGGCAGCTTCACATCAAATGTAGACATGCTTTCGGGCTCACCCGCATTTGGAACTCCGGAGTATACGCAAGCAACCATTGCTAGCGGCCAACTTGCAAGAAGATATAACATTCCGCTTAGGGCCTCTAATACAAACGCCTCAAACACTCCTGACGAACAGTCAGTTTATGAGTCTCAAATGTCTTTGTGGGGCTGCTTGTTGGGCGGTGTTAATTGGGTTAAGCATGGTCTTGGTTGGCTTGAAGGTGGGCTCTGCGCTTCTTATGAAAAAGTCATTCTTGATGCCGAGATGATACAGATGATGATGGCATTTATGCAACCACCAATAATTACAAAAGAGACGCTTGGAGTAGAAACTATTGAGGAAGTTGGCCCGGGGAACCATTTTTTTGCAGCAAAACAAACCTTAGAAAACTATGAGAAAGCTTTCTATTCCCCCCTATTGTCAGACTGGCAAAACTTTGAGGCGTGGGTGGATGCTGGCTCATATACCGCAACTGCACGCGCTAACCGTATCTGGAAAAAGATGCTCAATGATTATGAACAGCCCTATTTAGAACAGTCTATAGAAGAAGAGCTAAATGACTTTATTAATAAGCGAAAGGCCGAAGGTGGCGTAAAGCAAGAATAAATTTACCGGGCCCTCCCTAATGTATCAACAATAACAACCCAAACCAACAAGCCCTATTAAATTTTGGTGGTTGAAAATGGATTTCTAGCCTTTTTCCTTGTATATATGAATACTACAACCTCTCAATCCTATCCTCTAATTCGCCGCTTATTGTTTTGTTAATTTTGATTGCCCTAAACGAAACAACGAGGCCGCTTAGTATTATTACTACCATTCCAATTATGGCTTCTTGTGAAGGAAAAAAATCAAACACTATATAACTAAAAACTATAGCGCCAATTATCTCAAAATAGTTAAACGGACTAATTTCAGAGGCTGATGCAAACTCAAACGCCTTAATTATTAAAAAATGCGCCACAGCAGCAATCAGACCCATAACCGCCATCAGTATAGTTGACTCTAAGTCAGGAGTTATCCAAATACTTGATACAAAAGGGGTTAAAACTATAGTGCCTACTACCGCTGTATAAAAAAGCGTTACAAGGGGTGGTGCGCTTAAGCTTAGTTTTCGTGTTGAAACAATATATAAGCCGTAACAAAGTCCCGCAGCAAATGCGAACATTAAGCTCGGCCTAAACTCATCAGTGTTCGGCTGCAACACAATGATTACACCAATAAATCCTGCTAAAACACCCAGCCCCATAACTAAATCAAACCTTTCCCTAAGAACGAATGGTGCAATAATTGCAACCACTAAAGGGGAAACAAATAAAAGCGTTAGTGCGTTGGGTATAGGGTTTGATTTTATTGCCATAAAAAACAACACCGTTGCAGAGGTCAGCATTAGACTACGAAACAGTTGTATTCCTGGGCTTTTTGGCATTTTCCACCACCTCAACTTGCGCCAATAAAGTACTGGCAAAAGCCATAATGTATGGAATAAAAACCTGGCCCAAGAAACCTGGATAACGGGATAATTTTTACTAAGGATTTTTGCAATTATGTCGAGCAAAGGAACAACCATCATAGCCAACATCATTAGGACTATTCCGGTTAACAATCGTTTATTTGTACTATTCATTGTTTATGGCCTGAAAAGGCTGTGAAATTTGACCATTAATGCAGAAAATGCGAAGGTTATTGGTGCCGAAGGAGAGACTCGAACTCTCACAGCTTGCGCTACAGCCCCCTCAAGGCTGCGTGTCTACCAATTCCACCACTTCGGCAAAAGTTATTCAGGGATGTCGCTTATCTTGGTATCAATCATTGGTACATCAGAAGAAATGGGCGCATCTGAAACCTGGCTCATTATACTCTGAGAGCCTTCAACAACCTTGGTCTCTGCGGTGGCCAAGTAGGCTAAAGTTAAACTAGTAAGAAAAAAAGCTGTAGCTATGCTTGCTGTAATTTTATACAGGAACGAGTTGGCTCCACGGGCACCAAACACTGAACCAGATGCGCCTGCACCAAAAGCAGCGCCAGCATTAGCGCCCTTGCCATACTGCATAAGTATCAGCACTATAAGCCCCAAGGCTAAGAACACATGCACAATTAAAATGAGTTGAAATGACATAATTACCCCGCTTTGCAAATTTGTAAAAAACTGTTAGCCTCTAATGAGGCGCCCCCAATTAGCCCGCCGTCAATATCTTCACAGCCTATAAGCTCTGCCGCATTACCAGGATTCATACTTCCGCCATACAGGATAGGTGTTGACTGTGCGATATCGCTATCGTGTTCTGCCAATACACTGCGTATATATGCGTGAGTCTCTTGAGCCTGCTCTGGAGTAGCAGTAACCCCAGTGCCTATAGCCCAAACAGGCTCATATGCAATAATAACTTCTTTGAATACCTCTATGCCTAATCGTTCAATTACAGCCATAACTTGTTTTCCAACAACCTCTTCTGTTTTGTCGTTATCTCTGTCTGATAATAGCTCGCCAATACAAAAAAGCGGTGTTAGTCCATTTTTTAAGGCAGCTTCTACCTTTTCGGCCACCACCTCATTAGTTTCTCCGTACAGGCTTCTTCGCTCTGAATGGCCAACAATTACATAGTTAACATTAAAGTCCTTTATCATTTCTGCGCTAACCTCACCGGTGAAGGCTCCGGAAGGGTTTGTGTTTATGTTTTGTGCGCCAATGCTTAGTTGAGGGGACTGTGCTGCTAAGGTTTCAGCTTGAGACAGATAGGGAAACGGCACACATGCAATAACTTTTGCTGTAACGCCTGCCATACCAGAAAGAATCCCAGTAACGAGAGCGCCTACCATCTCCTTTGAGGCATTCATTTTCCAGTTGCCCGCAACTATTGTCTGTCGCATAATTAGTCTCGCATAAAAAAGGGAAGGATGATACGCTATTTAAGGAGGAAAATCAATTAGTGGGAAGACTTTGAGCCAAAATAAAGGGCCAGTGAAACCATAAGTATACCAAGAGAAAAATATACCAAATCCAAAGCCCCGGTGAAGGACATAGACAAGGAAAACTCGAAGAACGTTACCACTAAAATCATTAGTATTACCTTTGCAAGTTTTGATTTTAGGTCGTCTAAAGAATTTATCACCAAAACCTTTGCTGATTGACCGCTCGATTTTGCCTCATCTATATCGCTGATAAATAGCTCATAAAGACCAAGAGAGAATATTAATAAAATTGTTGCCAACAAAAACCCGTCTATCGCACCAACAGTGTGTGCCACCATCTCAACCTTGAGCGACCTCCTTGCGTCTTCTGCAGCTGAAAGGTAATCCCCAGCATGGGTTAACAACACGCCCACGTCGACTGCTGTTATAACAAACAATAACAAAGAGAGCAGCAAAGAAGAAATAACGGCAGCCATAACCATATACCTAGATCCCCACAATATTTTTTCAAAATACCTTTCAATCAAATTCATTAATTAACTCCCTATACATAACAATGTGCTTTAGTATATCATTATTAATTTTCTATTTAGTCTTATGTCACAAACTTGGAAACGGTCACTTAAAACACTAAAAAACTCTGTCCCTCTTTCTCAGTTCAGTGTATGGATACAGCCACTTAAAGCTGTCGAAAACAACGGAAAGCTTTCCCTTTTGGCGCCAAACAACAGTGTTTTAAGCTACATCAACAAAAACCTAAAGAGGGAGATAAAACACGCTGTTGCACAGCACGACAAAAAATTAAAAATATATATTAGTGTAGCCCACACACCCCTACAAAAACAAAGCATTAAGCGCCACTCAACGCCCTTGTTTACAGACTATACTTTTGATAACCTTGTTCTTGGTAGCGCTAACCAGATGGCCGCCAGTGCCACAAGACAAATATCTGAAAATATTCAATCCTCTCCCTACAACCCTTTTATCATATATGGAGATTCAGGCCTTGGAAAGACCCACCTTATGCAAGCCGCAGGCCATCTTGCGCTTGAGAAAAACCCTAGTTCAAAGGTTATTTATCTGCCCCTAATGGACTTTGTTAGAAACATAACTAGTAGCTTAAGGCACAACACAATTGAAGACGTTAAGGCTTACTACCAGGCTGCAGACTTACTGCTTGTTGACGACATTCACATGATTGCAGGAAAAGAAAAATCTCAGGAAGAATTTTTTCATATTTTTAATTTCTTGTTTAACACTAAAAAGCAAATTATATTTACTTGTGACCAACCCCCGAAAGACATAAAGTCACTTGAAGATAGGCTCAAAACCAGATTTTCTCAAGGCCTTAATTTGCAACTCACACCCCCAGAACTAGAAATGAGGGCTGCCATTTTATTAAAAAAAGCACACAATGAAAAAATCAACATTAAGTTAAACGAGGATACTGCATTATTTATTGCTGGACATATAACCTCTAACGTCAGGAACCTAGAAGGCGCGCTACTAAAACTAAAAGCCTTTGTTGACTTTTCTAAGATTGGCGACTCTTTTATTTCAAAAGACGTTATCGAAATGGCGCTTGGCGATTTAATACGTCCACAAGCAACAATTGTTGATATTAACGACATTCAAAAAGAAACAGCTAAACATTTCGCCGTTATGGTTTCTGATTTAAGCTCAAAGAGTCGCAAACAACATCTTGTAGCTGCTAGACAAATGTGTATGTTTATCAGCCATGAATTAACCAGCCTTTCTCTAGCTAAAATCGGCAAGCATTTTGGAAACAGAGACCATTCCACAGTTTTACATGCCTGCAACAAGATTAGGGGCAGGCTTGAAAACGAGAGACAGAGCAAAGATAACTACGAACTTATTAAACTTAAACTAGCTAACTTATAAACACAATACAAGGGTTTGTATAAGTTCCTTGTTAATAATACTAACAACCTAACAAAATAAACAAATTTATACACTTTTAAACAATTTTTTACATAAAATAAGAACATAAAACAACACAACTTAACAAATTGTTTTTTATTAAAAAAAAATAGTTATCAACAACCTTTAAGCTTACTAATAATAATAATAAATATTTATATAAAGGCAGACAATGCACATAAAACTCAAAGTCAAAGAATTGCTCGCGCCACTCCAAACTGTTATAGGTGTAGTTGAAAAAAAACAGACCCTACCAATACTTTCACATGTCCTTATACAGGTCGATAAAGATGAAATCACACTAACAACTACAGATATGGAGATTGAAATAAAGGCGTCGCACAAAATCAAGAAACAAGAAAGTGTTGGAAGTTTTACGGTTTATGCAAAAGACCTTATCGACATAATCAGAAAACTAAATGAAAAAATAGTTGTTGAGTTTATTATCGAAGAGAAAAAAGTGTACATAAAAGCAGACAACAACTCTTTCGAACTGAATACATTTAACCATCAAGACTTTCCAGCCCTGCCAAAAGTCGAAAACAGTGACATAGTAACCATTAAACGTGTTGTTCTTAGAGAGCTAATAGAAAACACAAGCTTTTCAATGGGAAATCAAGATATCAGAGCATATTTGAATGGTTTGTATTTCGAGGTAAACAATAACAATATAGTTATAGTCGCAACTGATGGACACCGATTAGCCATAGGGGAAGTCAACCAAAACAACAACCTAAAATCAAAAAAAACTGTGATTCTTCCCAGAAAAGCGGTTCTAGAACTAACAAAAATACTAAATAAGAGCGAACACAATGAAGTAAATATTCACCTATCAGACAACTACTTCTATTTAATTAGTGATGACACCACTATTATTAGTAGGTTAATAGATGGTAATTTTCCTAACTACGCACAGGTCATTCCAACTGATCTCGAAAACACGGTTACCTTTGATCGAGACGAACTACTCAGCAGCCTACAGCAGGCCTCAATTTTTGTAGAAGAAAGAACAAAAGGGGTTAGGTTGGTTTTTAAAAACTCTGAACTAAACATCTTCTCACACTCTGAAAGAGGCACAGCTAAAACCCAAATAAAAACCAAAGGACTAGACAAAGAAATAGAAATAGCTTTCAATATACATTATTTGATTTCAATATTAGAAAAAATCACAACCAAAAATGTAAGCATGGTTGTACCTGGTGGCGACAACCAGTCATGCCTACTAAATGGTGTTAATGATGAAACTTACCAGTATGTCGTAATGCCAATGAGAATTTAACTAGTTATAAAACCCTGACCGCGACCATATATCACCACCATGGCAGTTATAAAGAAACTAGAAATTAATCAGTTTCGCAACATAGAAAACCAGTTTATCGAACCATCCAATAGTGTTAACCTTGTTATAGGAAAAAATGCACACGGAAAAACCAATCTTCTTGAGGCTATATACTACATCGGCCACAACAGATCCTTTAAATCAACAAAGATTGGAGATGTTGTCGGACACAAACACAAATCCATTCAATTATCTGCAAACGTAGACAACAAAACAATAAAACTACAAAAATCAACCAAAAAAACCCTTATAAGTATTGATCGCCAAAAAATTATAAGCACCAGTGAAATAACAAAACTACTGCCTACACAAATTATTACTCCAGATAGGGGGTTTATTGTTAATGGTAGCCCAAAAAACAAAAGATCGTATCTTGATTGGGGGGTGTTTCACGTGAAACCAGAATTGTTAGCGGTGTATAAGTCATACAATAAGGCTTTAAAAAATATAAACATCCTGTTATCAAAAAACAAAACATCAGAAATTGATAGTTGGTTTTTTGAGCTATCAGGAACCGCAAAAAAAATAAACGAAAACAGGGTTATGTACATAGACGCCCTAAGAAGGACAACAAATAACCAAAACTCCTTAGTTCGCCCAAACAACAACAAAGGTTTTGAGTACAGCTTATCAACCGGATGGCCAAAAGAGGTTGACAGTCTTAACCAATCAAGCATATGTGAGTATTTAAACAAGCACTTAAACAACTTCATTAAAACAAAATTCTTAAACTTTGGGCCACACAAAGCCAGCATTAAGTTCTCTCTAAACAAAACAAACGAATCATTGTTGTCAAGGGGGGAACAAAAACAATACTCCATAATTTTTTGGTTAACACAGGTTGAAATGTTAACAAACAAAGGAATAATGCCAATTATTCTGGTTGATGATATTTCTTCAGAGCTCGACAAAGCTAAAATAGAGTTTCTATTTTCTTGTCTAGAAAAATTAAATGTACAAGTATTTGTTACTGATATAGGCAACAACCTTAGGCCTGTAATTTATAGCAAACAAGCTGTATATAAAATCCACAATGGGGTCATTAAACAGCAGTAATTTAGCGTTAAAATGCAACACATTTGAAAACATTAATATGCTCTATCCGTTAGTCCAAACCGCGCTGTCGTGGTATAATTAATTTATTTTTTCAAACCCTTATGTCCGACAAATCAACCCAAGAATACCAAGCCTCAAACATTAAGGTTTTAAAGGGCCTTGACGCCGTTAGAAAGCGCCCTGGAATGTACATAGGCGACACAGATGATGGAACAGGTTTACACCATATGGTGTTTGAGGTAGTAGACAACTCAATTGACGAGGCTCTTGCGGGCCATTGTAACAAGATAAAGGTAACCATCAATGAAGATAACTCTATATCTGTTACCGATGATGGTCGTGGAATTCCTGTAGATATTCATCCCGAAGAGGGAGTTTCAGCAGCAGAAGTGATTATGACAGTGTTACATGCTGGAGGCAAGTTTGACGATAACTCATACAAGGTTTCTGGAGGATTACACGGCGTAGGTGTGTCTGTAGTTAATGCACTAAGCGAATATGTTCATCTAACCGTATATCGTGCTGGTCAAATTCACGAACAAAGCTACAAAATGGGTGTACCCGTTAAACCACTAAAATCGTCCGGTAAGAGTAACTCAACCGGTACAACTATTCATTTCAAACCTAGTACTGATGTTTTTGCTATCACAGAATTTAAATACGATGTTCTAGCAAACCGTATACGCGAGCTGTCGTTTTTGAATTCAGGTATCAATATCGAAATTGAAGAGATTTCTACCGGACGCAAAGACAAATTTAATTACGAAGGCGGAATAACTGCATTTGTTGAACACTTAAATAAGTCAAAAAATCCTATACACTCAGACATAATTAGCATTGCTACTGAAAAAGATGATATCGGTATAGATGTTGCTCTACAGTGGAGTGATGCCTACCAAGAGAGCATATACTGCTTCACTAATAATATACCACAAAGAGACGGCGGGGCACATTTGGCTGGATTTAGGGGGGCTCTAACAAGAACTCTGAACAACTATATCGATAGCTCAGGTATGGCAAAGAAAGAAAAAGCCACCATTACAGGTGAAGATACCCGCGAAGGGCTGACTGCAATTGTATCTATCAAAGTCCCAGACCCAAAATTTTCCTCACAAACAAAAGACAAGCTTGTTTCTTCGGAGGTCAGAGCCCCGGTGGAGTCAGCTCTAAATGAGAAGCTTGGGGAGTATTTATTAGAAAACCCAAACGAAGCAAAAACCATAGTTGGTAAAATTCTTGAGGCTTCCCGTGCCCGTGATGCCGCTAGAAAGGCTCGTGAAATGACCAGACGAAAGGGTGCTCTTGATATTGCAGGGCTTCCAGGTAAATTGAGTGACTGTCAAACTAAAGACCCTGCCGAATCAGAAATTTATTTGGTAGAGGGTGATTCAGCTGGCGGGTCAGCGAAGCAGGGGCGTGATCGCCGCACTCAGGCTATACTTCCATTAAAAGGAAAAATACTGAATGTCGAAAAAGCAAGGTTTGAAAAAATGCTTTCTTCCCAAGAGGTGGGCACCCTGATTACAGCCCTAGGGTGTGGCATAGGTAAAGATGAGTACGATATTGAAAAGCTAAGATATCATAAAATAGTTATTATGACTGATGCCGATGTTGATGGTGCCCATATACGAACTTTGCTGCTGACCTTTTTTTATCGATATTTGCCCGAATTAATTGAAAAAGGCTATCTTTATATTGCGCAGCCCCCGCTTTATAAAATAAAAAAAGGAAAACAAGAGCGCTACCTTAAAGATGACACAGAGCTAAATGAGTATTTGTTACAAGAAGCGGTAAGCGAAGCGCACCTTTTCACAAGCCCTGACTCGCCATCAATTTCAGAGGCGTCTCTTGAGAGGTCAGTTAAAAAATATTACCAACTTGACAAGACCATTGATCGTTTATCTAAAAAGTATAATAGACAACTATTAAAGGCAATTTCAATTACATCTGCCGATAAAGACATTACAAACGAAAAATCATTAAAGTTGTGGACTAAAGAGCTCACTGCGTTATTAAACAAAAGATTGCCTCCAACTCAAAAGCACAAGGTTTCATTTGTTGCTAAAACCAAAGAGGTCGAGCATAAATTTAACGTCTATGGGGTTGAAGTACAAAGCTCTTTATTGGGGGGGTTGCTTTCTTCTAAGGACTTTAAATCAATGCAACGGTTTTCTGCAGATGTAGAAAGCCTGGTTAGCACGGACTCATACATTGAAAAAAAATCCAACAAAGTAAAGGTCAATAGTTTTTCAGAAGTTGTTGATTTTTTAATTGATGACGCCAAAAAGGGCCAAAACTTCCAAAGATACAAAGGGTTAGGTGAAATGAACCCGGACCAGTTGTGGGACACTACGATGGACCCAGAAAACAGAACGTTTCTTAAGGTCAAAATAGAGGACGCCATTGTGGCGGACGAGGTTTTTTCTACACTAATGGGCGATGAAGTTGAGCCTAGGAGAAACTTTATCGAAACTAATGCATTGTTGGTCGATAATTTAGATTATTAAAGCAACATCAGGGAGATTAAAATGTCAAAAAAACACCCAGTAATAGCAGTTACAGGCTCATCAGGTGCTGGAACAACTTTTGTTAAGAGCGCATTCGAACATATTTTTATTCGTGAAAAAATTAACCCTTTAGTGGTTGAAGGCGACAGTTTTCATTCTCTAGATAGGGTCGCAATGAGAAAAGAGGTTGCCAAAAGAGAAAAAGACGGAGATAGTTGTTTTAGCCACTTTGGGCCTGAGGCAAATTTATTTGAAAAAATAGCCTCAACCTTTAAGGATTACAGCAAAAGCGGTGAGTGCGACCGTCGTTATTATCTGCACTCAGAAGAGGAAGCCGAAGAGCATAACGAGCGGCTTGGAAGTAACCTTTCTCCAGGGCAATTTACCCCATGGGAAAGGGTGGGAAAGAACACAGACCTGCTTTTTTATGAAGGTCTTCATGGTGCGGTAGTTACGGAAGACGTCAATGTTTCTGAAAACGTTGACCTTAAAATTGGCGTGGTTCCAAATGTTAATCTAGAGTGGATCCAAAAAATACACAGAGATAAAAAAGAGAGAGGGTACTCAGCAAAAGAAACAGTTGGAACAATACTAAGAAGGCTTCCAGACTATATAAACTATATTACCCCACAGTTTTCTGAAACAGATATAAACTTTCAAAGAATAGCAACTGTTGACACCTCTAACCCTTTTATCGCACGTGATGTACCGACACCGGACGAAAGCTTTGTTGTTATACGTTTCAGTAATCCTGTCCAGTACGGTATTGACTTTGTGTATTTAACAAGCATGATACAGGGCTCCTTTATGTCTAGGCGTAACACCATAGTGGTTCCGGGAGGAAAAATGAGCCTAGCAATGGAAGTAATACTATGTCCTATTATTGGTGAACTGGTATCAAACGCAAATTAACTAATCTTTAGTCTTTGGGCTATACTTTGTAACGCAACAAGTCCATTCTATTGTTTTAAATAACAAACATTGAACACGAGTAACAAGCCAGAAAAGCCGTCGTTTTTCCAGTTTTTCATTTATTGATTAAAACTTGGGTTTATTAGTTTTGGTGGTCCAGCAGGCCAGATATCAATGATGGGCTTGCAGCATTTATAGCGTTATTCCGATACAAGTTTAGTATTGTGTGGGTTATTGCTATTAGTGCGTCACTCGGGCTTATAATTTCAGTACAAACAGCTTTTACTTTATAACGATATTTATCAATTTGTTGGGAACAACAATTGTTTTAACAATGTTTTTTCCGTGTAAAAATTTTGCAACATTTTCGTCACTCAAGGCTTGAGTCTTAATATCGCTACTGCTAGCGTTTGCAGTTGTTATTATTCTCCCACGTAATTTGCCATTGACCTGAACAATTATCTGTATATCATCTTGTTCGAGAGCCTTAATGTCAACTACTGGCCAGAGCTCATTGATTATAGCTTTTTCGTGTCCAAGGTCATGCCATAACTTATGACAAACATGTGGGGTAAAGGGGCTTAATGACTTAAGAATAATGTCAATTGTTTCAGCCCTTATAGCCATTGACTGGCCATCTGTTCGGGTAAATTTGTTCAACGAATTACATAACTCCATTAGCATTGCGATAGCGGTGTTGAAAGAGTGCCTACGAGAGATGTCATCGGTTATTTTTTGTAAGGATTTGTGAGCCTTTTGCCTAATACTTTTTTGGTCTTTGTCAAGCGAGTTGGACTCTAAAGGCTTAACTTTATTTGAATTACAGTCATCAATAAATGAAACCACTATTCTGTATATTTTATTTATAAATCTGTGAGCGCCTTCTAAACCAGAATCGCTCCACTCTAAGTCTTGTGTTGGGGGTGCTGCAAATAATATAAATAATCGCACCGTATCTGCGCCATATTTATCTATCATTTCTGCGGGGTCAACGGTATTGCCCTTAGATTTACTCATTTTTGCACCATCTTTAATAACCATTCCTTGGGTTAGTAGGTTGGTAAATGGTTCGTTAGTTTTTATAAGGCCTTCATCTCTCAATACTTTATTAAAAAAGCGCGCATAGAGCAAATGTAATATTGCATGCTCGATACCACCAACATACTGATCAACCGCTAACCAATAGTCAGCCCTATCGTCTAGCATAGTGCTATCGCTGTCTACACATGTGTAACGAGCAAAATACCACGAGGACTCAAAAAAAGTATCAAAGGTGTCAGTTTCACGTTCAGAGTTTGTGCCACAAACAGGACATGGGGTTTGGATATAACTAGACATCTTTTTGATTGGAGACCCTACACCATCGAATTTTACATTCTCTGGAAGAACGACAGGTAAGTCTTCCTCGGGCACAGATACAGGCCCACATTCAGGGCAGTTTATAATTGGTATTGGACAGCCCCAGTAGCGCTGTCTAGAAACGCCCCAGTCACGCAAACGATAATTTGTTTGCCTCTCGCCAAGGCTTTGCGACTCTAGTTTAATAGCGATAGCCTCAAAAGCTTCTTCAGAGCTTAAATCGTTAAATTCGCCAGAGTTAAATAACAGCCCTTTGTCTATAAAGGCCCCATCGTTACTTCTTAAGTTTTTGTCGCTGGGCTTGATTACTGGAACTATTGGTATGGAATATTTGTTTGCAAATTCATAGTCACGCTCATCATGTGCTGGCACACTCATAACGGCACCAGTTCCGTAACCCATCAAAACAAAATTGGCAATCCAAATTGGTATCTCGGCGCCGGTAATTGGGTGGGCACAGCTCAGGCCTGAGTTAATTCCCTTTTTTTCCATTGTTTCAATTATGGCCTCTGTATTTTGAACATTCCTGCACTCATCAATGAAGCCTTGAACTGTGGGGCTCTTCTGTCCTGCTACTATCGCCAAGGGGTGTTCTGCAGCAATTGCCATATAGGTTACCCCGAAAAGAGTGTCTGGCCTTGTTGTATAAACACGCAGATTGTCAAAACCATCCATAATGAATTCTATCTCTAACCCTACAGACTTTCCTATCCAGTTCTTCTGCATAGTTTTAACTGAATCAGGCCAACCATCGAGATCATCAAGCGACACCAACAGTTCTTCTGCATAGTTAGTGATTTTCATGAACCATTGGGCTATTTCTTTTTTCTCGATTAGCGCGTCAGAGCGCCATCCACGGCCGTCTATAACCTGTTCATTAGCAAGAACAGTTTGGTCTACAGGGTCCCAGTTAACAAGTGAATTTTTCTTATAAACCAGACCTTTTTCAAATAACTTAACAAAAAGCCACTGCTCCCACTTATAGTACTTAGGGTTGCATGTTGCTATCTCTCGTGACCAGTCATACCCAAAGCCCAACCGGGTGAGCTGATTTTTCATGTAGCCTATATTTTCATAGGTCCATTTTGCTGGAGGCGTATTGTTTTTTAGTGCAGCATTTTCAGCAGGCAGCCCAAACGCATCCCAGCCTATTGGCTGTAGTACGTTTTTCCCTTGCATTTTTTGAAAGCGAGCTATAACGTCACCAATGCTGTAGTTGCGTACATGCCCCATATGTAGGCGACCTGAAGGGTAAGGAAACATGCTTAGACAGTAATATTTCTGTTTAGCTTTGTCTTCAGTTACATTAAACGATTTGTTTTTGCTCCAATACTCTTGAGCTTGTTTTTCAATTGTTCTGGGATTGTATTCTTGGTTCATGTTGCTTTTATTTAATTATTATCAGTAATGTCACAGCCCTACTCATCCGAATTAAGCGTGAGCGTTCCAACTAAGTCGTTTATGCTTTTTAAGTTGTTAGAGTCTAGATAGCTACTAATTCCTTTGTTAATTTTGTTGCACACAAGTGGATCATAGAATAGAGCTGTTCCAATTCCAACAGTGTCTGCGCCAGCAAGTATAAATTCGATAGCATCATTCGCGCTGACAATTCCGCCCTGCCCAATAATCGGCACATTGTGAAGTTTGCTAACTTGATAGACTTGATGAACTTTAAGCAGCGCAACTGGCTTGATAGCGGGTCCGGATAGACCTCCTTGATTGTTACCGATAACCGGTTTTTGGGTCGAAGCATCAATGGCCATTCCCATCAAGGTGTTAATAACAGCTAGGCCGTCGGTTCCACCTTCAATGCAGCGTCGAGCACTATCGGCTATATCTGTTTGGTTTGGAGATAGCTTGGTGATTATTGGTTTCGAGGTGTTCCTTCTACAAATATCAACCACACGATAAGACATGTCAGGATCATTACCAAAAGCAACACCACCCTCTTTAACGTTTGGACAAGATATGTTTATCTCTATTGCATCTATATTGGTATCGTCAAATCGTTTAGCAATTTCACCGTACTCTTCAACAGAAGAGCCAGATATATTAATTATGAATTTGGTTTCCTTGCTGTTTAAGTTCGGCATTATTTCGTTGATTACAAAGTCGGTTCCAGGGTTTTGTAGCCCGATGGAGTTTATCATTCCGCTAGGGGTTTCTGTAACTCGATGAGGGGCGTTGCCTAGGCGAGGCTCTAAGGTCGTTCCCTTAAGACAAACAGCGCCAACATCGCTATTTGAAAAGCCGTCAATTCGAGTGTACTCTTCGCCGAAGCCGACACACCCAGACAGCAAGACAATGGGAGAATTAAGGTTAATTCCACAAAAACTAGTTTTCAAGTTTTGATACATGCGCGTCATTATACTATAGAGCAATATTTTTCCTACCATTAAGTAGGACCTTTCAACTACAGTGTTTGAGATAAAATATTAAACCATGAAGGGCATATTTGTTAGTGGCAGTGGTACCGATGTTGGTAAAACGTATGTCGCCCTTCGATTAATAAAAATACTAAACAATAGCCACACAGTAAAGGCAAGAAAGCCCATTGAAAGTGATTGTACAATGTCTCTCTCGGGCCTAACACCAAAAGACGCAACACTGTTGGCAGAAGCTTGCAATTCTAAAGAGCCCGCAGAAAAGGTGTGTAGTTTTCGGTTTGAAGGCTGTTCCAGTCCAGAGAAAGCAAGCGAAGAAGAGGGGGCGAAGATTACTTTAGATATGCTTGTAAGTGCCTGCCAAACACAAGAAGAAAGCGACTACGTTGTTGTTGAGGGTGCTGGAGGACTATATTCACCAATTGCACACAGGAGCTTAAATATTGACCTAGTTAAAGAGTTAAAGTTTCCAATGGTGCTGGTGGTCAGGGATGAGTTGGGAGCAATAAATCAGGCACTGCTAGTTGTGGAGGCCGCCAAAAAACAAGAAACGGTTGTCGCGGTTATAGTCTTAAACCAAAAAATTCCAAACAATTTAGACAACAAAAAAGCCATAGAGCGCTATACAGATGTGCCTGTAGTTGTGCTAAACAATAGAGACTTAGAAGGGTTTGATGCTAAAGTTAGAGAGCTAATCTAAAATCTTGAGGCCAGGCTTAGGTTTTTTTTCAGAAGAATCTTCTTGGCTGCCGAAAAACATCCCCTCTCCATTTTCAGCGGCGTAAATAGTCAGTACAGCATTCATTGGCACTGCAATAGAGACCGACTTGCCGTCAAAGCGAGCTTTGAACGTAATGTGTTCATTGTTCATGATTAAATTGCTGGCGGCAGAGCTACTTATATTAAGGACGATTTTATCCTGTTGGATAAAATTTTTTGGAACCATGACCCCGTTAACAGAGCAATTTACCAATATATGTGGAGTAAGTTCGGAGTCTTCCATCCATTGATGGTATGCTCGGATTAAGTATGGAGATACAGGAGCCAATGAAGTGCGATAAAGGGCTAGTTGTACTCTTTCTCGCAATCAGTAAGGCTCTCTTGAAAGCTGTCCTTGGAGAAGAGTCTTTGGGAGTAGTCGTGGATTGGTTTGGCTTTTGGTCCCAAATCAATTTCAAGTTTCTTTAGGCGCCATAACAGAGGCGCTAAACAAGCGTCCACTATAGTCATATCGTCACTTTTAAAGTATGGCTTGTAGGCAAACAAAGGGATAAGCTCAATTAAACTACTTTTTAAAATATTTCTAGACTTGGCTGCCGCATCTTTGGTTCCAGTCTCGATAGCTTTTACTAGCTCGTACCAAGACCCAGGAGCCCTAGTAAAGCGAAAAATTAAAAGTCTTTTTTCGGCCTTGTCAATTGGATCAACTGGCAAAAGAGGCGGAAAAGGGAAGCGCTCGTCTAAATACTCTGTAACAACAGACGTGTCATATAGGACCATACCTCTATCAAACAAAGTAGGCAATGACTGGCCAGGATTAAGTTCTAATATTTCCTCAGGCATTTCATCAGCCGCTAAGTTAAAAACTTCACATTCAATGCCTTTCTCGGCCATAATAAAACGCACCGCATGGGACTCCATGTCCTCAGCAGAGCAGTAAAGTGTTGTGGAAGCTGGATTTGGTTTTGTTAGCATATTGCGCCCTTATAAACGATAAAGCAGTATTTGATAAAATACTGCCCCTGATTGATGAAGTGGTAATTTTATCAGAAATTAACTCTTTGCGCGCCACTTACCATATTTAACGTCTTTCCAGTACTCTCTCTTCACTAACATTGTGAGCATTAAAAGAACTAGTAAGAAGCCAAGAACCTTGGTTCCAATAGCCGGCCTAACAAGTTTAGCTGGCTCTCCAACGTAGTCTAAAAAGTTGACAATATCCCTAACATAAGCGTTAAAGTCCTCTTCTGTATTGCTTCTTTTTAGTTCCCACAGTATGTCAGGCATCGATACGTTCTTGAATACACGATTATTTACCCCAAAAGGCCTTGAATCGTCAGGATAAAACCCTCTAAGGTACGTATATATCCAGTCAGTTCCCTTGTATCGGGCAACCAGCGACAAATCTGGCGGAACTCCGCCGAACCACCTAGTTGCACCATCAGGAGGCATAGCAGAAGTTATTAAGTCTCCAGTTTTTTCACCGTTAAATATAAGGTTTTCAACTACATATTCCTTTGGAATGCCTAGGTCTTCAGTGAATTTGATATACCTAACAAACTCCAAAGAGTGACAGCCCGAGCAATAATTCATAAAAAGCTTAGCCCCGTTCTGTAATGATTTTTTATTAGTAATGTCTGTATTTGCTGAGTCTAGATCTAAGTTCGACGAAGCAAAACCATTGAAAGATACTAGCAGAATCAATATAGGGGCTATTGTATTAATAAATTTGTTCATAATTTACTCCACCAGCCTGTCTGGAACCTGTTTATTTTTGCCTATAGAAGTGAATATAGGCATAAGTATAAAAAAACCGAAATATAGAACAGTGAAAAGCCTGGCCAGTATTAAGTAGAGGGCGGTATTAGCTTTCATGCCTATCATACCCATAAATGACACGTACCATTCTGGCGATATAACAGGCTGCATACCGAGCCAACCAAGGACAACGAAACTAGTAGCAAAGACACCCAAGGAAAACTTATAAATCCATGGTCGGTAACGTATAGACTTAACTTTCGACCTGTCCAGCCACGGCAAGGCAACAAGTATTAAAAGCGCAGAAAACATGGCTACAACCCCTGGGAACTGGGAGCCAAGTATCGGCGGTATTGCTCTTAATATTGTATAGAACGGAGTTAGGTACCATAAAGGAGCGATATGTTCAGGGGTCTTAAGCGGATTAGCTTCAACAAAGTTGGCCGCCTCTAAAAAGTAACCATTGAGCGCCGGAGCATAGAACAATACTGCACAAAACAGCATTAAAAATACCACAACTGCAACTATATCCTTAACTGTATAGTATGGATGAAAAGGTATGCCGTCTTTAGGTATGCCGTTTTTGTCCTTATTTTCTTTTATCTCTATACCGTCAGGATTGTTTGAGCCTACAGTGTGTAGTGCAACGATATGAAGAAAAACCAGGACCACTAGAATTAAAGGTAGTGCTATTACATGTAACGAAAAGAAGCGGTTCAATGCAGGATCACCAACAGCGTAGTCACCAAGTATCCATATAAGTAGGTCGGTGCCGACAATAGGCACAGAGCCAAATAGTGATATAATGACTTGAGCGCCCCAGTACGACATTTGACCCCACGGCAAAACGTACCCCATAAAGGCTTCAGCCATAAGGGCAATATACAACACCATGCCCAGTATCCAAATCAACTCTCTTGGGGCCTTATAAGAGCCGTAGAGTAAGCCGCGATACATGTGCAAATAGATTACAATAAAAAATGCCGAAGCCCCGGTAGAGTGCATATAACGAATTAGCCAGCCCCAGTTTACATCACGCATTATATGCTCAACAGAGGCAAATGCATTAAGGGTGTCTGCTTTATAGTGCATGGTTAAAAATATTCCTGTAATCAGCTGCATAACAAGCATTAATATAGCCAAAGACCCGAAAAAATACCAAAAGTTAAAGTTTCTAGGGGCGTAGTATTCGGCAAGGTGTTCGTTCCAAACCTTTGTCAAGGGGAACCTTTGATCGATCCAATTTTTATTATTCATAGATTTAAGAAAGCCTGTTACGCTTCATTATAGGAGTCTTTTCAAACTCATCTGGGCTGACGCCAATCCTGACCACTGTGTCAGAAACAAAATGATAAGGAGGGATTTGTAAGTTTGTTGGTGCCGGAGCGCCGTCATAAACTCTGCCAGCTAGGTCAAACTTTGAGCCGTGACAAGGGCAATAAAAACCGCCCTTCCAGCGTTCCCCGCCAAGGTCAGCAGCGCCCACCTCCGGGCGATAGGTTGGAGAGCAGCCTAGGTGAGTACACACGCCAACAATGACAGCTATCTCAGGCCGAATGGCTCTGTGCGATTTGGTGATATATACGGGCTGCTGTTCTTTTGAGTCTTCAGTGCTGTTTGGATCAGCCAGCTCAGCACTTAAAGTTTCTAGGTCGGCTAGGGTTTGCTCGTCGCGCTTAAAAACCAGTACTGGTTTTTTTCTCCACAACACCCTCACAAGCTGACCATTTTCAAGCTTACTTATATCAATATCAACTGGCGCACCAGCCGCTTTCGCTCTTGCTGAGGGGCTCCATGTTGACAAAAAAGGCCATGCAACCACGCCAACCCCAACCGCGCCTACTACACTCGTAGCGTTTTTTAGGATTTGCCTTTTTTTTAGGTCTATTTCTTGTTCTGACATAGTTCTAATTGCTCTATATGTTTAATGTTTGAAAAAAAAGACTAACATTTAATTAAAAACAAATATTATAGTGTATATGTAAAGCAATAGATAGACTTATATAGGACAACAAAGCATAAAATTGTACCCCCCATTTGTTCTCCTTGATATTGGCTAATCTATAACCTTACAATTACTGCTTATTATAGATTTATGTAGGTCATTAAGAGTTGACTAAAATCAAGAAATATACAAGTTACCTTGAGCTGACCTTTATCTTGATTTTTTTGACACAAGAGAGGTCAAAATTCATGCTGCGTAACATTTTGAGTAGCAGCTGTTCTTGTTGTCTAGCTCTATAAGCTACCGGCTGGCTAAAAGCAACAAAACATGCAGTGTCTCCGATTATTGAACTAAGTCGAATTGTGCTAAGCGCTTTCGGCAATAAAGGGAGTAAGGCGTCGTTTATTTGGTTATATTTTTTTGACCTGTTAAATAGCACACCTAGATCGCCCTTCGGTGAAAAGCTTGCTACATTTACAGGGTTGTTTTGTTTTTTTTGCATAAACGTGTGGTTTGTTGTCTAAAAATTAAGCATTAATAAGTAGAGCGTTGTAGGTGAATTTTATACTAGTTAAAAAACGTAAAGACTAATATAAGTCATAGCATATATGAGAAAATAGCGCTATTATTAGTAAAACAACCCAGCTATATTAATGAACATTATAAATAAAGTCGCTGCAAAGATAGTTGGCTCTAGAAACGACCGCTTTGTAAAAAAACTCTACAAGACGGTTGCAACGATTAACTCTCTTGAAAGCGACATCGGATTACTTGGTGACGAGGAACTTAAATCAAAGACACAAGAGTTTAAAGATAGAATGGCTAACGGGGAAAGCCTTAAAGACCTTCTTCCGGAAGCTTTCGCGGTTATGAGGGAGGCCTGTAACAGAGCTCTAGGGCTTAGACACTATGACGTGCAGTTAATTGGCGGAATGGTTTTGAACGATGGAAACATTGCTGAAATGGGTACTGGCGAAGGAAAAACACTGGTGGCCACCCTTCCGGCATACCTCAACGGTTTAAGCGGAAAAGGTGTGCATATCGTTACCGTTAACGACTATTTGGCTACTAGAGACGCCCAATGGATGGGGGCAGCGTTTGAGTTCTTGGGACTTAGTGTCGGGGCTATAACCACAAGCCTTGCCCCAGAAGAGAGGCAGGCAGTCTACAAATGTGATGTAGTCTACGCAACAAACAATGAGCTTGGGTTTGACTACTTAAGAGACAACATGGCATTCAACAGCTCGCAAAAAGTGCAAAAAGACCTAAACTTTGCAATTGTTGATGAGGTCGACTCAATTTTAATTGATGAAGCAAGGACGCCGTTAATTATATCTGGCCCCTCGGATGACTACTCTCAAATATATCAAGCAATCAACCAAATGGTTCCTTACTTTACTAAGCAAATTGAGAGTGGCGAAGGAAAAGAGGTAACTGTAGAGGTGCAAGGAGACTATACAGTTGACGAGAAACATAAGCAAGTTTTCTTAACTGACGATGGGCATGCTAAGGCTGAAAATCTGCTTATAAAGGCTGGGGCGTTGCCCGAAGGTTCAAGCCTCTATGATGCTGGCAACATATTGCTTATGCAGCATATTGGTTCAGGCCTAAGAGCGCACATCCTTTTTCAAAAGGATGTAGACTACATCGTGTCAGATGACGAAATTGTTATTGTTGACGAGTTTACCGGAAGAAGCATGCCTGGACGTAGATGGTCTGAAGGTCTGCATCAGGCGATTGAGGCAAAAGAAGGCGTAAGCATAAAAAAGGAAAACCAGACTCTCGCATCTATTACTTTCCAGAACTACTTTAGGCTCTATACGAAGCTATCAGGTATGACAGGTACGGCAGATACCGAGGCTGTTGAGTTTCAAGACATTTATGGTCTAGAGTGTGTGGTAATACCCTACAACCAGCCATCATCAAGAGCAGACCAATCAGACCAAATATATCTAACGACAGAAGAAAAGTTTGAGGCAATAGCGAAAGATGTGGTTAGCTGCCAAAAAACAGGACAGCCAGTTTTGGTTGGAACTAGCAGCATTGAAAACTCTGAATTAATTTCTGGACTCCTGAATAAAAAGAAAATTAAGCACGAAGTATTAAACGCTAAACAGCACGAAAGAGAGGCAACCATTATAGCAAACGCAGGCTCAATTGGGGCAGTTACAATCGCCACAAATATGGCTGGCAGAGGTACAGACATTGTGCTTGGCGGGAGAATGCCGGAAAACCCAAGCGAAGAACAGAAGAAAGAATGGAACAAACAGCATGAGTCAGTTATAAGTGCAGGAGGTCTTCATATTGTTGGAACTGAGCGAAACGAATCACGTAGAGTAGATAATCAGTTGAGGGGTCGTTCAGGTAGACAGGGAGACATAGGCTCCACCCGCTTTTATTTGTCTCTAGAGGACAGCTTGATGCGTATATTTGCAAGTGAAAAAATGGCAAATATGATGAAAAAACTGGGAATGGAAAAGGGCGAAGCAATCGAACATAAGATGGTTAACCGCGCTATAGAGAATGCACAAAAAAAGGTCGAAGGCATGAACTACGATGCCCGCAAACACCTGCTGGAGTATGACGATGTTGCCAACGACCAAAGAAAGGTAATATATGGTCTAAGAGACGAGCTAATGAGTGTAGATGACGTTCAAGATCGTTATGCAACTATGCGAAGGTCTGTTATTGGAGATCTTTTTAATGGGTACATATCAACAAGCCAGGCAGAGGAAGACTGGGACGTTGAGAGCCTGCATAGTGCGCTGAAAGCCGACTACTCGGCAGACTTACCTTTGCAACAATGGCTTGATGAGGGGCTTGATGTAGATGAGCTTGAAGAAAAAATTATCTCTAACCTAGCTGACATAAGCAAACAAAAGGAAGGGCTGGTTGGAGAGGAACAAATGAGAGGATTCGAAAAGGCGGTAATGCTGCGAGCTCTTGACCATTACTGGAAAGAGCACTTAGCCTCAATGGACTATTTGCGCCAAAGCGTAAATCTGCGAGGTTACGCCCAAAAAAATCCAGCTCAGGAATATAAGCGCGAATCTTTCGCTATGTTTACAGCGTTATTAGATACAATAAACATAGAAATAGTTAAAGCTCTTTCATCAGTAACCATTAACGAAAAAACCAGCGCATCTGAAGTTGACCCTCAAGCACAAGCACAAGAAGGCGTAAAACACCAGCAAAAGGAGCAAAGCTCAGTTCCGCCAGATAACAAGCCTAAAAAGAAAATAGGCAGGAATGACCCTTGCCCATGTAACTCAGGAAAAAAATACAAACACTGCCATGGTAAGTGATGAAAGAATAACTAGAAAAATCTACCTAGACTCAATAATACCACTCATTGCAGACATGGTTATATAATAAGGCAATGCAAAAACTTACAATACTGAAGCCGGACGATTGGCATCTGCATGTGCGCTCAGGAGAAGTACTAAGATCAGTAATTAGTCTGACAACAGCACAAATGGGTAGGGCCGTTATTATGCCAAACCTTACACCCCCAGTTACCAATGTTTCACAGGCAAAAATCTACAAAAAAGAGATAATAAATGCGTTACCAGAGGGAAGCCTCTTCAGCCCCCTTATGACGCTATATTTAACCGATAATACTAGTGTTCGCGACATAGAGCTTGGGTCTAATAGTGGGCTCATTAAGGCCGCAAAGCTTTATCCTGCTGGGGCAACTACGAACTCTGAAATGGGTGTAACCGACATTAAAAACATATACCCCGTGCTAGAGGTGATGCAAAAGAACGACATGCCTCTGCTAGTTCATGGAGAGGTGACGCAGGAAGGGGTTGATGTTTTCGACAGGGAGGCAGCATTTATAGAGCAGGTCCTTGAAAGGACAATTAGCGACTTCCCGGAACTTAAGGTTGTGTTTGAACACATAACCACAAAAGAGGCTTGCGACTTTGTATTGGCGTGCAGTGAAAAGGTTGCTGCAACGATAACACCGCACCACCTTTTGGCAAACCGAAATGACATGTTATTAGGAGGAATTCGTCCGCACTATTATTGCCTCCCAATTCTTAAGCGTGAGAGCCCTCACCAGGATGCCTTGCTACAAGCGGCAACTAGTGGCAGCCCGAAGTTCTTCTTGGGAACAGACTCGGCCCCACACACCATAGATAGAAAGGAGTCTTCTTGCGGCTGTGCAGGAATTTTTAATGCTCATTGCGCAATAGAGCTGTATGCAACAGCATTTGATGAAAAAAACTCCATCGATAAACTAGAAGCTTTCTCTTCTAAGTTTGGGCCAGATTTCTACTCACTACCAAGAAACGAAGACACAATAACCCTTACAAAGAAAAACTGGACGATACCTGATAGTTACGACTGTGCCGATTCGTTGGTTATTCCTTTTATGGCTGGCGAAGTACTTAGCTGGAAGATGAGTTAGAGTCTGAAATAAGCATGCGCTGACTTGACATCGAGCGCTATTTGCTGCTTAAGATCCATAAAGGAATCAAACCTTTTTTCGTCTCTAATTTTACTTTTGAATATAACTTTAGCGTGTTGACCATAAACCTCCTCATTGAAGTTGAAAATATAGACCTCAAGTAATGTCTTTTCTCCACCAACAGTTGGCCTCTTGCCGACATTACAAACACCGTAAAATAGTCCGTTCTTTAGCTCTATATTTACGGCAAAAACACCCTTAACAGGGCTGATTTTGCGTTTTATAGGGATGTTAATAGTGGGAAAGTTAATGGTTCTGCCCTTTTTGTTGCCGTGAACGACTTTGCCCTCAATGCTGAACTCTCTTCCAAGTAATTCAGCGGCATGAGCAAAGTCCCCATCCTCTAACAAGGCTCTGATTATGGAGCTACTTATTCTGTCACCATGGTGCAGCACACTTTGAGAGCTTTCAACCTCAAAACCACTTTCTATAGACAGACCCTGAAGCATACTGAAGTCTCCATCTCTGTTTTTTCCAAAACGGAAATCATCGCCAATTATGCAGTGCTTCATATTAAGTTTTGTTACTAGCACTTCGCGAACAAAGGTTTCTGCATCGGTCTCAGAGAAGTTCGCATTAAAATTAATGACAAGGTGTATGTCCACCCCCAGCTTGTCAAGCATAAAATGTTTTTCTTTAAAGCTGCTAAGAGATGGCTTAGTTTTATTGAAGAAGGCTTGAGGCGTTGGGAGGAACGAAATAACGACCAAAGGCACGCCCAAAGATTTTGCTTTTTCAAGGGCCCCAAGTATAACTTTTTGGTGGCCAAGATGGACACCGTCAAAGTTACCAACCGTAACAACGCAGCCATTAAGTTTAGACAGATTGTGTAGCCCACGAATAATTCTCATCACTGTATTGTAGTCTCGACAATTAAATTGAGCAACGGACCATGATTACTAACCATAAATTAGTTCAATGAGCCTCTATTTTATGCCAAGCGGGTTGTTAGGGTCAATGCCTTCCATAAACAGCTTCCTGACATCTTCATGTGTGGTCTGGTAAACACAACCTATCCAGTTACTGACAATGGCCCCTGCTGCATCACGCCAAGTATTGTCAAGGGTTTTAGCAATCAAGTTTTCTGGAAAGTCTGCCAACGAGAATTCTGAACCAAGAAGCTTGGCTTTGTACTCGTGCAGAATTGCTTTATTTTGTTCGTTCAAATAGTTTTCTGGGAACACAGGATATTCAGGACGTTTGTCAGCTAAGTATGCCGAAATTTCGCGTTTATATTCTTTAAGAAGACTGATACTATCGTACTCTGGATGTCCCTGAAAAAACACAATCCGGAACAGGTCGTCACTTACACACATGTGCGCGCCAATATCACCCTTAACTAGCACCTTTACTCCTGCATCTGCAAACTGTTTAAGAGAAATCTCGTTAAATCTTGAGTGCGGAACATTAAAGCGAGTGTTTATTCCTTTAAGGAGAGGGTGCTGTCTTGTAACAACCTCGTGAGGAAACACGCCCCAGCATTTTTCACCTATAGATTGGCGCTTTTTGTTGTAACGAAACTCCATAACTGCGTGGGTTGTTAGGCAAGAACAAATAGTTGAAGTGACGTTACTGTAAGACCACTCTATAACTTCCTTTAGTTGGTCGTAAAATGGCTCCTCAGAAATATTCGCCTTGTCTACTGGGGCCCCTGAAATTATAAGAGCATCTAAGCCCTGAGATTTGATGTCTTCAAAGCTTTTGTAGAACTTAGAGATATGTTCCAATGCACTGTCACTACGAGAAATAGAGGGAAGAGTGAAAGGGTGTAAATAATACTGAGCTATCTGGTTTGAGCGACCAATAAGCCTGAAGAATTGCCTTTCAGTTGCTTCTAGAGCAGCATCAGGCATCATATTAAGGAGGCCTATGTGTAACTCTCTTATTGCCTGGTGAGTAGCCCTATCTTCGGACAGGACGGTTTCGCCTTCGTCTAGAAGCCTTTTAAATGCGGGCAAATTTGAGTTGGCAATTAGTGGCACTATCCTAAGGCCTCGTGTATTAAACCGAATACCTCGCCTGCATTATTACACTTGTATAAATCTTCGCTATCAATAGTGTAGCCGTATTTATCAGCAATTTCAGCATACTTAGGTTTACGATGTTCAAGTAGTCGAGGAAAGACCCACCTAACAAAATCATCCGGCACAATCTGGGCCACATAAATTAAGCCCTTCTCTTTTAAGTAAACATCAATCTGCTGCTGGAAGAATTCTGCTTGGTAGTACATAGGTTTGGGATGCTGCTGAGAGCGCTCTGATAGAGTATCTTCGTTCATTTTACTGGCCCTAATATAAATAATTAAAGTGTGTTCAGCTAACACCCTGTATACATTGTCATCGTCAATTTCACACAAGCTACCGCCAGCATCATTAATAAAGTTATCGAAGCCCTGCTCTTTAGCTTTAATTATAAACTCAGGAACGTCAAGCATAGTTTGTGCTTCAGCATCCCTGTGCAGTTTCTGACGATAAATGAATTCATCTAACGGAAGCCCTCCAAGATCAGGGTTCCCAACCTTGCCCAAGAACGCCGACACACTAGAAAGATTATCAAAAGTTATATGGTTAGTTATGTCGATAGACTTGTCTTGCAAAAGCTTTTCTAGCCAAGGGTCGTTATTAGCCCTCTTCTTAATATTCTCAAGGATAGCATGGCTGAGGTATTCAGCGCCTATTCGGTAGTCACCTGAGTAATGGAACCACTTGTCGCTCCTGCCAAGCAGTTTTGCTAGGTGTGTTTTTCCTATGCCAGACATGCCGAGCAAAGTAATTCTTTTTCCAGGCAACTGATTAAATTGTTTAGCTGACAGTTTCATAAATTGTTTAAGTTAAATTAATCCATCCTTTTTAAACATTGAGCGAATACCACGAACGCCTTGACGAATTCTTTGTTCGTTTTCTATTAATCCAAAGCGAACATAGTTGTCGCCATTGTTGCCAAATCCAAGCCCCGGAGATACGCCAACCTTTGCAAATTTTATCAGTTTTTTTGTAAACTCGAGAGATCCTAGCTCTATATAGTGTTCAGGAATTTTAGCCCAAACAAACATTGTCGCCTTTGGTGGCTGTACATCCCACCCAATTGATTGTAATCCGTTGCAAAGTACATCCCTACGTTTTTGATACATCATAGCAATATCTTTTACACAGGACTGGTCACCCTCTAGGGCCTCTATAGAGGCAACTTGAATAGGAGTAAAGACACCATAATCAAGGTAAGATTTTATTTTTCCTAGTGCGCTCACAAGCAAAGGATTGCCGACCATAAACCCAACCCTCCAGCCCGGCATATTATAACTTTTGGATAGAGAAAAAAATTCAACAGCAATGTCTTTCGCACCTTCAACCTGAAGAATACTGGGCGCCTCATAGCCGTCAAAAACAATATCCGCATAAGCCAAATCCTGGACTACCCAAATATTGTTAGCCTTTGCGATATCAATAATTTTTCTGAAGAACTCTAAATCAACACATTCAGATGTAGGGTTTGATGGGTAGTTAATAACCAGCATTTTGGGTTTTGGCCATGTATTGTTAATCGATCTTTCAAGTTCAGAAAAGAAGTCGTCCTCAGGGCCACACGGGATGTGAAGTATGTCAGCACCAGCAATAATAAAGCCGTAAGGGTGAATCGGGTAAGCTGGATTAGGGACCAAAATAGTGTCTCCAGGACCTACAACTGCCTGTGCAAGGTTAGCGAGGCCCTCTTTGGAGCCAATCGTAACTATAGCCTCAGTGTCAGGATTCAGATCAACATCAAAACGCCTCTTGTACCAGTTAGCAATCGCAACACGGAGCCTAGGGATACCCCTGGAGGCTGAATATCTGTGGGTGTCTGGACGTCTTGCTGTTTCAACAAGCTTTTCAACTATGTGTTTCGGAGTTGGCTGGTCAGGATTGCCCATACCGAAGTCAATGATATCCTCACCCCTTGCACGGGCTTGTGTTTTTAAGTCGTTTGTAATAGCAAAAACATATGCCGGTAACCTTTTTACTCGCGGAAAGTCCTCGTTCATTGCTTAATACCAAGTAGCTCTATTTCAAATACAAGTGTAGCGTTGGGTGGAATTATTCCTCCAGCACCTATTGGTCCATATGCCAAACCCGAAGGTATGGTTAGTTTTCTTTTGCCGCCAACCCTTAAGCCTACAACGCCCTGGTCCCAACCAGGTATTACTTGTTCAGCACCAAGGACAAAATCAAATTCTTGGTTTCTGTCGACGCTTGAATCAAACTTTTTTCCGTTAGTGAGCCAGCCAGTATAGTGCACACATACGTGGTCACCTGATTTTGCAACTAATCCCTCGCCCATTATAAGTTCTTCGATTTGTAAGCTTGCCATGTATTTTGTTTTAGTAGTTTAAGGTAATATTATAAGAGCTAAACTTTCTAATATTTAACACTCCGCAATCGAATATCAGATACTGCGCCTTGATTCCCAGTAAAAGCCCTGAAATTGTTGGGGATTTATCAAAGCTTAGTGAGATGACGCTATCAGGGTACTCAGTCACAGGGTAATTAATTTCGACAATGCCTTGATCTATTGTTGTGGCATTTGTTTCACTCAACAGGTAGGGCATCTTGTCTAGTAGTGCTTTTTTTGTTTTAACTAGGTCTTCGTCAACGATATCGTTCCTTAGCATTTTACGCCAGTTCGTTTTATCGCTGACATACTCCTTTAGTGCGACCTCTATTTGTCCAGATTTAATTCTGCTGTCAACCTCAAGAATGGGCAAAGCCTTTACAGCGCCCTGATCAATCCAGCGGCTAGGAGCGTTGCTCTTACGGGTAATGCCAACCTTGACACCTGATGAATTAGCTAAATAAATAATGTGAGGTTTAAAACAGTTTTCATTGCCCCACTGAGGTTCTCGACAAGTTCCAAGGTGGTGGTGGCATTGTTCGGGCTTCATAATACACATATCGCATCTGGCTAATTTCTGACAGCACGGATAGCAATAACCCTGAGAATAGCTTTTGTTGGTTTTTCGCCCACAATTGGCACAGTTAATTTGACCAACAAAGCTTAGACTAACCTTCTCCCCTACTAGGTCATTCATGTTTAACAATTTTTCACCTATTGGTAGTCGGTATTGAGCGATACCCATGCTAAGGTGTGTGTGCATTTTTGCAATATGGCCGCTAATATGCATACCAGTTAGTCCTGAGACAGTAGCTGTTGAACCTCTAGGTATTTACTTGCAGTGCTTTTTATTATATCTTGCGGCAAGGCTGGAGCTGGAGGCTCTTTGTTCCAGTCAAGTGTTTCTAGATAGTCACGAATAATTTGTTTATCAAAACTCTTCGGGCTAGACCCAGGCTTATAGTCAGCCTTTGGCCAGAACCTAGAAGAGTCAGGGGTTAGCACCTCATCCATGAGGGTTAATCGGTCGTCCTCATCAAGACCAAATTCAAACTTAGTATCTGCAATTATTATGCCCCTTTTAATGGCATAATCAGCAGCAAACTGATAAATCTTAATACTAACATCCATGACTTGCTTGGCCATGCTTTCGCCTAGTATATCAACAGTTGTGTTGTAGTCAATGTTGATATCGTGCTCCCCCATTTCGGCTTTGGTTGAAGGGGTATAAATAACTTTAGGAAGCTTTTCAGCTAGGCTCAACTTTGTGGGCAAGCTTACCCCACAAATCGATCCAGTTTTTTGGTAGTCCTTCCATCCAGAGCCAATTATATATCCACGCACAATTGCCTCAACTGCGAGTGGCTTTAGCCTCTTAACGACAACCGCCCTTCCAGACATTTGCTCAGCTTCGGCAAAAGGCAAAACACTTTCAAGTGGGTCATTAGTTAAATGGTTGGGAATGATGTGGCTGGTGTTCTCAAACCACCTATTAGAGATCGATGTAAGGATAACACCTTTGTTTGCAATCGGCTCATCAAAGACCACATCAAAAGCGCTCAATCGGTCAGTAGCAACCATTAATAGGCGGGAGTCATCAATCTCATAGACATCTCTCACCTTGCCTCTTTGCAGAAGTGGTAAACTTAGGGAGGTGTGAAGGAATTTGTGCATATTTTGGTCTTTAATGCTTTAGCTGGTATTTTAATCTATTATGGTAAAATATTTATCATAAAAATATGCTAATAAAGTATCTCATAACCGCCCTAATGCTCGTTAATGTTGCTAATGCATCGCAATTAACTGATAGCGCGCTACGCCTAATCCAAGTTGGAACTGAGATCGGGTCTCCAGATGTAGTATTGCGAGGACATTCATTGCTGTTAAAGGGCGCATTCGATCTTAATGACCTTGACGCCCTATACGAGACATCTAAGCAGGCCAGATTTGGTAACGAGCTTATGGGTTATGCGCCACAGAATTCAACAGCAAACGAGTTACTTCTTAGGCTTGTTATGAGCGGCTATGACAAAGCGCTATATGAGTATGGGCTATACCTTTTGGATGGAGATGGAGGGGTTCTTAAAGATGAGCTGATGGCATTGAATCTTTTTGAGCGTTCTTTCCAATATAATGGTAACCCTAGGTCTGCATTTGTTGCTGCCATTATCAGGAACGAATCCCTAGTACCAGGAACTAACGAGATGGCCAGCGTAGAAGAGATGCTATCTTTTGCCATCCTTAAAAACGTTAAGGGGGCGCTAAATTACCGTGATCAGCATGTTAGGGGAGGGAGCTGGAGAAGTCTAAACCCCGAAAGCTGGAGAGAGTGGCTTTTAAACCAGTAAGACTAAAGACTGTTCAGTATTATTTTTGCGCGCTGCTTGAATAACGCTAAATTGAACGAATCAATTGTTTTTTGTTCTTCTATGTTGTATTTTAAAGGGTCCTTTCGTTCCCCCTTATAGCGCAACTCGTAATGTAAATGTGGCCCCGTTGAGAGACCAGTAGAGCCTACGAAACCTATAGTTTGACCTTTTACGATCCTCGCTTTTGGTTTCAGACCTTTAGCAAATTTAGACAGGTGTGCATAAACAGTGAGGTGATCATTGCCGTGCTGTATATAGACAACATTTCCTAGGCTTTGGCTATTTTTAGCGTATTTAACTATACCGTCAGCAGTGGAGTATACGGGGGTGCCTTTTTTTGCAGTATAGTCAACTGCCCTGTGTGGTCGCCATGTTTTTAAGATAGGGTGATAGCGTGACTTTTTAAACTTTGAGCTTATACGGTCATACTTCAAAGGCGCAGCAAGGAAGGATGACCTAACGGAAAGACCAGACTTGTCATAATAGTCTACATTACCGTACTTGTCGGTATACGAGAATAGAGCAATGCTTTTTGATCGACTTTTGAATATCAACGCTAAAGGGGTTCCACTATTGTTGCCAACAATGATGAACTTGTCTCCCTTTCTTAGGTCCTTTTTGAAATTAATTTTCCATGAAAAAACACGCACAAGGGTGTTAACAGTTTTGGGTTTAATATTAAGCTTTTTAGCGTCATAGCTTAAAGACTTGTTTATCGTAATGGTGGATATATTTATGCTGTTGTTGCCCTGCCTTTTCTTTATGTTAGTCACAAAACGGCCGCCACTATTGTTTACCTCAATAGAGCTGTCACTGTTTATGTTATAAGATACAGATTCAAGCTGCTTATTTTTGTCAAGCCCTATGGTTAAGGTGTGACCAATGCTCAAATTATTTAGCATCTTGTTTTTAATGTTTGAGGATAGTATGCTTGACAGTAGCTGCTTGTTAAGGCCAAGCTTATTGAAGTACAGGCTAAGTGTGTCTCCCTTCTTTATAACGAACCTATATTCAGAGTCGGCAGCATTAACCGACATCCCAATCAATGCACCACACACAAAGGCAAGCCAGAACTTGTGAAAATAGTTTAGTTTGTTAATTAGGACTCTATGCATAATTATTTATTGTGTCTAATGCTATCTCCCTAGCACACAGATCTTTCTTGACAACATCTTCAAGGGTGTCTAGTTTTGATGCAGAAACTTTGGCAAGGGTTTGCTCGATTATTTTACTTATATCTAAGAACTTTATTGTATTATTAAGAAATGCATCAACAGCCACCTCATTAGCGGCGTTAATAGATACCATATAGCTACTACCCATATTGAGAGATTCAAACGCTAGCCCGAGGCACGGGAACCTGCTTAGGTCGGGCTCGAAAAAATCCAGTTCTTGCTGGGTTAGGTCAATATGCTCTACCCCAGAAGTAATACGGTAAGGGTAAGACATGGCATATGATACAGCGGTACGCATATCAGGAATTCCGAGCTGAGACAAGACGGAACCGTCTTTGTAATATACCGAGGAATGAACGATACTTTGTGGGTGGACAATTACATCGATCTGAGTTGGAAGTAAGGAAAACAAATAGTGTGCCTCGATTACCTCTAGGCCCTTGTTCATCATTGTTGCTGAGTCGACAGATATTTTTCGGCCCATTCGCCAGTTAGGGTGTTTGCAAGCCTGTTCAGGTGTTATAGACTTCATGTCTTCAGCTGGAGTATTAAGGAATGGGCCTCCACTAGCTGTAAGCTGAATCTTGCTAACAGGAGAGACAGCGTTATTAGCATCTATTGCTGAGCCTTTTATAGATGAGAGGTCGCCCTGCATACACTGAAAAATAGCGCTATGCTCAGAGTCAACAGGAATAAGCTCGGCCCCAGAACCTTTAATTGCTTTGATGAATATATCCCCAGCCATAACTAGAGATTCTTTATTTGCCAACATCACTCTTTTTCCCGCATTAGCAGCAGCCAGTGCTGAGGACATTCCTGCGGCTCCGACAATAGCCGCCATTACATAGTCCGTTTGGTTGTGAGATGCAATTTCACTTAGAGCTGCATTGCCCCCAAGAACCTCAGTGTCGTTGTCTAGTGAGCTTTCTAATTTTAAGGCAGAGTTGGTATCGGCCATTACCGCGAATCTTGGTTCGTACTTTTTACATAATTCAAGCATAAGCTGCCAGTTCGTGTTGGCGCTTATAGCAAAAACATTAAACATATCCGGATGACGATCAATTACAGATAGGGTGCTGCTTCCAATAGAGCCAGTGGCTCCAAGTAGGGTTATATTTTTCATAGCAAATTTACACCCAGCACAAAAAAAGGAGCGGCGGCAGTTAGGCTGTCAATTCTGTCCAAAATGCCACCATGGCCAGGCAAAATATTCCCACTATCCTTTATTCCTGATACGCGCTTAAACAGGCTCTCGTACAGGTCTCCCAGTACTGAGACACAGGAAACAATTAACACCAAGAAAAAATAACCAGCATAATTGGTAGTGGTAAATCCTTGATCTACATCCGTTAATGTAAAAAACAATAAAAGTACTAACATAGAGAAAAATACCCCCCCTATAACGCCTTCAATGGTCTTTTTGGGGCTAACAAGGGTAGCCAGCTTTTTTCTTCCTACAGTCTTTCCGGTAATTAAGGCTCCAGTATCAGCGGCCCAAACTATAGCCATTATCAGTAAAACCAAGAAGGGTCCATGGCTCTTGTGTAGTGAGCTAAGTGCAAGCCACATGGGTACAAACAGTAATACACCACTAGATAGCCTTGCGACAACAGGATCAAACCACAAGCTTGTCTTTTGAGGGTAACTTACCACCCAGTAAAGATTAATGATCCACCAGAATGCGGACAGATACAGAATAAAATATAAAAGATACTCAAAACTATAAACAGAAATAGCTATTAGCCCAACAAAAAGCGAATAAATAGACCTTATTAGTGGGCTACGCAATTTAATTAGTTTTGAAAACTCCCAACAACCCAGCAAAAGAAAAACTAGCAAAAAGTAAGAAAAATATACAGAAGGAAGCGCAAAGATAGCCCAAACAAATAAAGAGCCTATCACAATAGCAGTGACAACTCTTTGCAACAAACCGCTCAGCACGCCTTTACCTTTCTGGCGCCAAACCTACGATCTCTAGTATTGAAATTTTCAATCGCCCTATCGAGCTCTATAGTGGTAAAGTCAGGCCACAAAACGTCAGTGAAATAAAGTTCGCTATAAGCCACGTCCCACAACAAAAAGTTACTCAGTCTTAGCTCTCCGCTTGTGCGGATTAACAGGTCAACTGCAGGCTCATCAGCTAACGACAGGTAACTTGAAAGCTTATCGCTAGTAATGCTATTAACGTCCATTTTTCCAGCTAAGCAGAGCTCAGTAACCCTCTTTGAGGCCTGTGCAATGTCCCACCGCCCCCCGTAGTTTGCGGCAATTACCAGCGTCAATCCAGTGTTGTCTTGTAATAACTCTAACGCCTCAACAGCTTTTGTTTGTATTTCCTCAGAGAACAGAGACATATCCCCTATGATCTTCAACTTTACATTATTTTTATCTAGTCTCGAGGTTTCATTCTTTAAAACACTTAAGAATAGACTAAAAAGCAAGGAAACCTCTTCACTAGACCGGTTTATATTTTCACTACTGAATGCAAACAGGGTCAGAGTTTGAACTCCATTATTTGCACAATGCTTAACAATATCTCTTACAGCTTTTACCCCTTTTTGGTGTCCGCTAGCTCTTGGCAAGAAACGCTTTTGCGCCCAGCGACCATTACCGTCCATGATAATTGCAATGTGTTTGGGAAAATTCATAGGCGCTAATTATACCTACAGAGAAATAAATAGCCAGAAAACACCTTTATACGCAGAAACCAGGAAAACTATAACTAATAAGCATGCTTTCTAGGCAATTACAAGACCCAAGCTTAGTGAACATCACGTAGGCTAACTTTTAAGTTAAGGTAAAATTCTGCTTATGAGTTTAGCAAAGAGAATCATTCCCTGCTTGGATGTTCGTGATGGTCGCGTAGTGAAGGGCGTGCAATTTGTCGATATTAAGGATGCCGGAGACCCTGTTGAGGTTGCAAAACGTTATGACAGAGAGGGTGCAGACGAGATAACATTCTTAGATATTACCGCTTCCCATGAGGGCCGAGATACCACAACCCATATGGTTGAGAAAATAGCGGAACAAGTATTTATACCCCTAACAGTTGGCGGAGGTATACGTAAGTCAGAGGACGTTAGGGCTATGCTTAATGCGGGAGCAGACAAGGTTGCAGTTAACTCAGCAGCCATTCTAAATCCTGACCTAGTTGCAAAACTATGCGAAGAGTTTGGTTCGCAATGCATTGTAATAGCAATTGACGCAAAGCAGGTCTCAGAAAGCCCCCCAAAATGGGAAATATTTACCCACGGTGGGCGAAAACCAACAGGCATAGACGCAGTACTGTGGGCAGTACAAATGACCCAAGGGGATAATGGTGCAGGAGAGGTATTGTTGACGTCCATGGATCGTGACGGCACCAAAGACGGTTTTGATCTCGCGCTTACAAGGGCAGTTTCAGAAGCGGTCAAGGTTCCTGTAATTGCTTCAGGAGGAGTTGGTAACTTGTTACACCTGTCTGAGGGAATTCTTGATGGGGGGGCGGACGCAGTTCTTGCGGCCAGTATATTTCATTTTGGTGAACACAGCGTTGCCGAAGCTAAGGCATCAATGAAGCAGTCTGGTATAGAGGTTAGGCTTTAGTTGGTTATAGCTTATCTGTATTATTAAAGGCCTTATGGGCAAGACTAACAAGACTAAGTAGTAGCATTAGCGCTACCGCATTATGAAGCGCAGCAACCACAATTGGTAATGACATAGTGACATTAAGTATGCCTAAACAGACCTGTGCTAACAGTAAAGAAATTACCAACCAAAGTGCTGGCCTTAGGTGCACATAGCCTCTATACATATATACTAAAATAAGCGACATTATGCTAACAGTAAGTGCACCGATACGGTGCAGCATCTGTATCGCTGTGCGTGCTGGGTTATCCAGCACTCCGTATTCATAGTCAACACCTAATGGGCCCCAATAAAACGCACTCAAAAAGTCCATATTCGGCCACCACTGCCCCTGACACTTTGGAAAATCAGTGCCACAGGAGACTGCGGCATAGTTGCTACTTGTCCAGCCACCTAAAACTATTTGTATAGTTAATAATACAAGAGCCAAGACCAAAAAATATTTATGCCTAGCCGAGACCTGCGGAATAAATGACGTGCTGGGGTACTGATTAAGGGTTAGCCAGACAAGTAACACAGCTGTAGTAAACCCACCCACTAGATGCAATGAAACTATTCCTGGATGAACAAGCTCAGTAACCGTCAACATGCCCAACAGGCCCTGGAGTAATACAACTACAACAAGCGCTCCAGGAAGGGCCAAAGATTGTTGTCTGGGTGAGTTATTCTTCAATGACATGAAGAATATAACTAGAATAACAAGGCCCAATGAGGACGCTGCATAGCGATGAATCATTTCCTTCCAGGCCTTTGCCGACTCTAGTGGGCGACTATACTCGTCAGGGGCAATATCCGGAACCACAAGCTGCCCATAACATCCGGGCCAATCAGGACAACCAAGACCTGCATCACTAAGACGTGTGTATGCCCCGAGCACAACAACTATAAGAGATAAAATTATAGCTATAAATAATAATCTTTTAAGCACAGGTGACCTTTTTTAATTGGTTGTATTTCATAACCTATCAATCAAAAATTCGACTTTAATAATATAAAGAGAGCATTATACGAGTGAAAATAATTTGTGTAGATATTCTTGCTATTCAACAAATAATTATTACATAATTAGTGTATTTATTATATTTATATTTTTTTGAGTCTTATCATTGAAATAAATCTATATTAGGTATTGTTAATGTACTTGTAATTAATTCAAAACCAATTATCATATGCTGCTAAGTTAATAATAGTGTTCTGAAAACAGCCCAGTTTATTGTTTTTAAGCAATATGATTAAAAACCGTAACAATTGTATGGTTATTTAGTTATAATTGGGTATGCAGAAATTATGTACGGAGATAAACGAAGCCAATTGCAATGGGTTTATTAGTAATTAAGAGGCGTTTGAATAGAGTTTTTATGCGCCCTAATATTTGAAAAATTTTTAATATTAAACATATAAATAAGGGGAAAGTAAATGAGTCATGCAGTTAAATTATTTATTTTAGTGCTTGTATCCTTGATATCAGGAATTTCACTAGCAGAGTACGGGTTAAACTTTCCTCAACCGGTTACAGATATTGGGCAAGACATATTCGGTGTGCATATGTATGTAGTGTATGTAATTATCGGAATGATGGTTGTTATCTATATCGGTATTGCTTACTCTTTATATACATTTAGAAAGTCTAGAGGCTATGTTGCAGACCAAAACCACCATAAAACCTGGTTTGGTGTTTGGTCGTGGGCAATAATACCCATACTAGTGCTAGGTGTTGACTTGTTCCTTGCAGCCGACGCTACCCCGGTACTTAATAAATTTTGGAATGCACCGAAACAGAGTTGCGAGAGAGTAGATTCAGATCCAGACTACTGTATTGACCTAAATATTAAAGTAATCGGCCACCAGTGGTGGTGGGAATACGAGCTACCTGATTATGGTGTTACGTTTGATGGTAAGTTTCATCCTATTACTGTCCAATCAAGAGCGATTGAAAAGGCTGACTATGCTGACGGACTTGTAGACTCTGACGGCAACCCTCGCGACGTAGACAACTACTTGCGCGATGTCGACAACTATATGGTAATGCCAACAAACAAAACCATTAGATTCTTGAACACATCTGTTGACGTGATACATGCGTGGTGGGTGCCAGAGTTTGGATTTAAGCGTGACGCGATTCCTGGTTATGTGATGGAAACGTGGGGCACAATTGAAAAAGAAGGAACCTTTAGAGGCCAATGCGCAGAGCTTTGTGGAACATGGCACTCTAAGATGCCGATCGTTGTTAAGGCTGTATCGCCAGAAGAGTTTGATGCGTGGGTTGGGCAGAAAAAGGCGGCCATGATGGCCAGCTTAGAAGAAGCAAACTCAAGCAAAGAATGGACTAAGGAAGAGCTTATGACTAAGGGAGAAGACCTATACAACACTAACTGTTCTGCTTGTCACCAAAAAACAGGTCTAGGAATGGTTCCAGTATTCCCTGCCCTTAAGGGTAGCCCTATCGCTACAGGTCCATTAGAAGAGCACATAAGAATGGTTCTTGACGGTAAAGGTGTTATGCCTTCATGGAAAGCACTAAACGATTTAGATTTGGCAGCAATTATCACCTACGAGAGGAATGCTTGGGGTAACGATACAGGTGACGTGGTAACTCCTAGTCAGATTGCAGGCGCTAGATAAAGAAAAACTCAAAAACTAAAAAAAGGGAGATAATAGATGAGAGTAAATACAATTAAAACAGGAATGATGGTGCTAGCACTGTCTCTTGGAAGTGCTACCGCAATTGCTGACGGTGAAGCGCTGTTTAACAAGACTTGCTCAGCCTGCCACCAAAAGACAGGCATGGGTATTCCGAATATATTTCCAGCACTGAAGGGAAGCGCAATAGTAACAGGACCGGTAGAGGAACACATTCTACAAGTCCTAAACGGTAAGGGCGGAATGCCTGCATGGAAATCTATGAGTGATGATGATCTAGCAGCAATTATTACTTACGAGAGAAATGCTTGGGGCAACAACACAGGCGACACAGTCACAGCTGCAGACGTTAAAGCTTTAAGATAAATTTAGAAACACTAAAACAATTTAAGATAACGGGAAGGGACTATGAGTACAGCAGAAATGGATATGACACACGATAACGATCATCACGACGATCACGGACCACAAAAGGGTTGGAAGCGTTGGTTATATAGCACGAACCACAAGGATATCGGGTCAATGTATTTAATCTTTGCCCTCATTATGACGTTTTTGGGCGGTCTAAGTGCTATGGCGCTTAGGGCCGAACTTTTGTATCCTGGAATACAACTGCTTGAGCCAGACCTGTACAACAACATCGTAACAAACCATGCTCTGATAATGGTTTTTGGTGCGGTTATGCCTGCCGCAGCTGGCCTGGCAAACTGGATGATACCACTGATGATAGGTGCTCCAGATATGGCACTTCCGAGAATGAATAACTTAAGTTTCTGGCTCTTGCCAGCAGCAGCAGTTATGCTGGTTCTTTCTTTCCTCATTCCTTTCTTCCCTGGTGGCGGAACAGCGATTAATACTGGCTGGACCTTGTATCCGCCATTATCACTAAAGGTCGGCATGTCCATGGACTTCCTAATTTTTGCAGTCCATATATTAGGTATATCCTCAGTTCTTGCATCAATAAATATTATTGTAACTATCTTTAATATGCGCTCTACAGGCATGTCATTAATGAATATGCCTATGTTTGTGTGGTCATGGCTAATAACAGCATTCTTGCTGATTCTGATTTTGCCGGTCCTTGCTGGCGGAGTTACCATGTTGTTGTTTGATCGACATTTTGGAACTAGCTTCTTTGACGCGGCTGGTGGAGGCGACCCGATACTGTTCCAACACCTGTTTTGGTTCTTTGGCCACCCTGAAGTGTACGTTCTGTTGCTGCCTTCAATTGGCGTACTTTCAGCAATTGTGCCTGCATTCTCACGTAAGCCATTGTTCGGATACAAGTCACTGGTTGGCGCTATGATTTCACTAGGATCTCTGGGTATGGTTGTTTGGGCGCACCATATGTATGCTGCTAGTGGATTTTCTTCGGCAGTAGTAAACTATTTTATGATTGGGACTATCTTGATATCGATCCCAGTGGGATTGATGAAATTTAACTTCCTTGCCACTATGTGGCGTGGCTCCCTGACCTTTGAGACACCTATGCTATTTGCCATAGCCATCATAATCATGTTTATTTTTGGAGGTATGACTGGAGTTATGCTGGCCATAGTGCCTGCAGATATGCAGTACCACGATTCAATGTTTGTTGTGGCTCACTTTCACTACGTCCTTCTTCCAGGCGCTATGATGGCCTTATTTGCAGGTGTATTGTATTGGCTGCCAAAATGGACTGGAAACATGTACAGCTCTAGCCTTGGCAAGTGGTTCTTCTGGACAAATGTATTAAGCTTCAATGCCACCTTCTTTGTTCAGCACTTCTTAGGGTTGGCCGGAATGCCAAGAAGGATTGTTGACTATAGCGTGCAGTTTGCAGAATTTAATTATATATCTAGCCTAGGCTCGTTCGTCTTTGGTCTTAGTCATTTGCTATTTTTAGCTATTATTATTCAGTGCATTAGAGGTAGTAAGTCTACATCAAAAGCTGAAGCCAAGCCTTGGGATGGAGCTACCGGTCTAGAGTGGGAGGTATCATCACCACCACCATTCCACACATGGGAAGAGCAACCTACAGTTGATGTTGATGGGCACCTTGTCAAAGCTTAATGGAGAAAAAAGAAGAAACTAGAAAAAAAAATAAACGGCTAGCTCTATGGCTAGGGTTTTTAGCCATAACTATTGGAGTCCTGTCATATAGGTTTTGGCAACAATTTATTGCTGAAGTAATATCAATTCAGGCCTAGAGGTGGACAAGGCCAAGAATAGAAAAACCGTCAAGTGGTTGGTTTTGTTGGCGGTGGGCATGTTCGGTTTTGCCTTCGCTTTGGTGCCACTGTATGATCTGTTTTGTCAAGTTACAGGCATACGAGGAACAGGACCTGAGGCTGAGCCAACTAGCCAAGAGGTTGACAGCACGAGATTAGTGCTAGTAGAGTTTGATGGAATAGTTAATAGTAATTTGCCTTGGGAATTTGAACCCACTAAGAGGCGCCTGGAGGTAACTCCGGGAGAGGTTGCCAGTGTTGCGTATAGAGTTACCAATCTGGCTAATGAGGAGGTAACCGGCCAAGCGATCCCTAGTGTGATTCCTTGGTTTGGGGCTGAATATTTAAAAAAGATGGCTTGTTTTTGTTTTGACAATCAAACCTTAAAGGCTGGAGAGACTAAAGAAATGCCATTAAGATTTTATGTTAGCAAGGACATACCTAAAGACATAAATACGTTACGTTTGTCTTATTCTTTTTTTAACACTAATACAAAATAAAGGAGTCTTATATGTCAGAAGTTAAAGCGAATTATTTCGTACCAGAGCCAAGCAAATGGCCAGTCGTAGCCACGCTTTCAGTTCTCAGTGTGTTGTTGGGAACTTCGATCTTTGTTAACGGGATGGGTTGGGGTCAAATTTTCATGTATGGCGGTCTAGGACTAATGGCCTACATGTTTCATGGGTGGTTTTCTGATGTTATTGCTGAAAGCTTAGGGGGAAAGTATCAAGAAAAAGAGGATCGCTCTTTTCGTCAAGGGATGTTCTGGTTTATTGCATCAGAGTTCTTCTTCTTTTTAGGGTTTTTTGGTTCGTTATTTTGGATTAGAGAGATCTCTCTTGACTGGCTCGGTGGTGTTGGCTATCTAGAGCAGAGTAAGATTTTGTATGACGGCTTCGTTTCCACATGGCCTAGCCAGGGCCCTTCTGCTCTTGGTGGAGAATATGAAGCTATGGGGCCTTCCGGAGTTCCCCTATTAAATACAGCGCTACTATTATCCTCTGGAGTGACACTTACTATTGCCCACTTCGCTCTAAAAAAGAGCAACAATGGACAGCTTGTTTTTTGGATGTTTGCTACAATAGCTTTGGGACTAACTTTCGTAGGCTTTCAGGCATATGAGTACATTCACGCATACAGTGAACTGAATCTCACCCTACGTACTGGAGTTTACGGTTCAACCTTTTATATACTGACAGGTTTCCACGGTTTCCATGTAGTCATGGGTTCAATAATGCTTATAGTTATTGCAATTAGATGTATGAAGCAACACTTTGACGAGCACCACCACTTCGCATTCGAGGCGGTTGCCTGGTATTGGCACTTCGTTGATGTAGTATGGCTAGGGCTATTCGTATTCGTATACTGGATGTAGATTATATGGTGGGCTGTATATATCCAAATGTATAGCCCAACAAAAGAATAGCAAATAGTGCAATTGAAATTCCTACTCTAATAGCTAGGCTATTAACTACGCTATTTCCTGTATCTCCACCCTTGGCTAGGAACCAAACTCCCCTGCCTAAAAACACTAATATACCTACCAACATTAATATAACTACTATCTTAAATTCCATATCACTGCTCCGTAGTTAAAATTTAATCATACCATGATTGTTAAAATCAAATTCGCACCATTTGTTATATTTACGTTAGCATTCGCTTTATTATTTAAACTCGGTATGTGGCAAATAGATAGGTGGAAAGAGAAGGCTGAGCTATCATTAAAGTACGAAATTAACAGCAAAGTAACCATATCTGACCATGAATTAGATAGTGATATTGATTTATTAAATTACAAAAATATTATAATGACAGGAACTTGGCAGCCGGACGATATCTTCTTCTTAGATATGAGGAAACATAACGGTGTTTCGGGTATGCAAGTGGTTATGCCTTTGCTACTAAATAACGGCAAAAAGGTTCTTGTAAATCGTGGGTGGATAAAGCACTTACCAGCCAACAAAAAAGATCCAGTTGTTATTTCTCCTAAAACTATTCAGACCATCACTGGCACTATAAAACAAATAAATAAATCTTATTTTATGACAAATAATGATAGCAGTATACGTAAAATGTTCATTGATATTGAAAAGCTGACACTAGCGAATAATAAATTGTTTCCTGCAGTGGTTTACCAAACAGATGGCGAGCAGGATGGGCTAATTAGGGATTGGGAGAGACCAAACTTTAGACCGTCCATGCACCTTGGGTACGCAATTATGTGGTTTTCTTTCGCCTTAATACTAGTAGTTATGGCATTGTATATGTCAATAAATAGAGAAAATAATTGAATAAAAACATTAATAACACTAAGACCTTAAACATTTTCTGGTTGTTGTTTCTGGTTCCAGTTATGGCTAGCTGGATTCTCTTTTATGTGCGAGCAGGCTCTGTAATTATTTGGCCATCATTAGCTGTTGCTATATTGATTATTATTGTTTATGTATTACTCAGGAGAAAATAACAAATGACAAGTAAAACTGGCAGTAAAGTCCAATTAATCAGTCTTATTTCCCTATTTTTGATACCACTAATAGGCGCATGGTTTATATTTTATAATCCTGAATACTTGCCTTCAGGCAGGTCAAACAAGGGGACACTGATTAGCCCAGTTATAGCCCTTGAAAGCTTTCAGTTTATTGATGAAAATAATACCACTATTAATTCACAGGATGCCTACAAAGATTACTGGACAATGGTCCTGTTTGCTGGTGATAATTGTGATTCTATTTGCCGCAAACGAATTCACGATATGCATCAGATTCGTAAGGCTCTTCAGGCAGACTATCAGAGGGTCAAAAGATTAGTTCTAGTTGAAACAGATATAGTCAATACGAACCTTAAAGGCTACGTACAGGGATACCAAGGGACTGACCTAATGTCACAGAATAGAGACCTGGTTGTGAAGCTTAAAGGACTAATATCCATAGATAAGCAGGATATAGTGAACAATGTCTTTATTTTGGACCCGATGCAAAACATAATGATGAATTATGGTCTTCAGCACTCAGACGAGGACATACTGCATGATATGACAAAGCTATTAAAGATTAACCAGTGGGGGTCAGGGCACTAATCATGATTAAGAGTTATTATGAATTAACTAAGCCAGGGGTAGTTAAACTTATTCTAGTTACAGCCCTTATAGGAATGTTATTGGCTATCGATTACCAGCAGTTCCCTATACAAGAATTTATTTTTGGACTTATTGGGATAGGACTAGCCTCGGCTTCAGGTGCAGCCTTTAATCATATTATCGACGAGAAAATCGATTCACAAATGAATCGAACTGAGAACAGACCTCTGCCTACCGGGTCCGTGACAAGAAAGAATGCAATAATTTTTGCCACAACTTTAGGCATTTTGTCTGTCCTAGTGTTGGTTGTTTTTGTAAATCTATTGACAGCTTGGATGACTCTAGTGTCGCTAATAGGTTACGCTGTTATCTATACAATTTACCTAAAGCGTAGCACCCCACAAAATATAGTTTGGGGTGGAGCTGCCGGAGCAATGCCCCCAGTATTAGGCTGGACGGCAGTTACTGGATCAGTACACACCGAGGCACTTTTATTGTTTTTAATAGTATTTATTTGGACCCCACCACATTTTTGGGCCTTAGCAATTAAGCGTAGGGAGGAGTACAAAAAGGCCAACATTCCTATGCTGCCAGTAACTCACGGTGTTGACTTTACCAAAGACCAAATTCTGTTGTATACCTTTATGTTACTTAGCGTATCAGTTCTTCCTTTCGTAATAAATATGAGTGGGGTTATTTATTTAGCAGCAGCAGTTGTGCTTGGATTTGTTTTTATATATTTTGCCTGGAGGCTGCACAGAGATCCAAGTGATAAAAATGCAATGAAAACTTTTGGCTATTCTATTTTTTATTTGAACGGGATATTTTTATTCCTGCTATTAGACAGATACGCCAGAATCTTTTTTGATAACTTTTATTGAGCTGTAAACGACAACAATAAACAACACTCCACCCAAAACCGCAATCAGCCCACCGGTTCTTGTTAGAAATATACTTATATCGGTGCTCTGTGCTAGATTTCCTGCATCCCCAACAGTCTTTCTGGCGGCACCATTTGAACCAGATATTGCAAGTCCAGATATGTGCATCAATTGACCTAGAGTATAAACTAGTGGTTGAGCATATGCCAGCTTTGGCATACTCAAACTGTAACCCATCTCGGCTAAAGAGCAATATATAAGAGCCATTATAGCAAGAGTAACCCCCACAATTGAGCCGTGATAATGGGCAGGTATGATTGTATTTATACCTGATATATACATAGCAATTAAGCCTCCCGCAAGAAACACAAAGATTGAACTATACATAGAAATATTTACAACCCCTCTAAGGCTTGAAAGCCTAGTTTTTGCAAATATTACAAAAGCTAATAGAATAGGTGCGATCCCGTTCCCCCATATCATCATGTTAGTCATTCCAGCCCTATAATCAGAACTATCAACTTCAAATACAAGGTGCACGTATAGTGCATAAATAACTGGTGCAAACATCACGAAGTAGATTACATTTTGTAACTTTGTATTAATATCTAACCCGTTAAGGTTGTGCAGCCTAATCCATATTATCAACATTAGCATACATACTGTGAGTTGCAATATGTGGCCACCACCCCAAAAAAGGTACTCGTAATAGTTGTTCTGACTAAACTCTAACTGTAAGAAGCTATCCAGAGTTATAGATACCGAAATAATATACAGTGCGGCCATAATCTTTGCTGCCAGAGAGGTTGTTGGTTTTAGTGCTGCTATAGCCATAATAAGTGCGGCTAACGAAAAAACTCCCAGGCCAATAAAGAACCATACAGATTCAAGTACAGGTATATAGTTATTAAGTAGTGGTGTTGGTTTATTAATGAATGCTGCAAAACTAATTAATACAGCCCCTGTCATTGCTAGATAGTAAGAGTTTTTTTGAATTTTAGCTGATATATCCTCTGTAAGGCTAAACATAAGCAGAATACCGGTTACCATCCATACATATACTGAAAGATCAACATGTATTACTAGAGCTGTTCTAAATAACTGTTGCCATTGATCGTAATCAACGTTAACGGTCCTCAGAAGAACTAGAACAATTGCAGTTATTCCTGGAATGATTAACGAGGCAAGTGCAAGCACTAGCCAGTTACGAATTAATAGTTGTTGCATAAAGAATGGTCACCCATAAGGCACAAAAACAAATTTACTTAGTGATTGTCTATTTGAAAAAAGCAATCAATAAATTCAAACTAGTATTTTAACTAAGAAATTATTGCTCAGAAGTGTAATAAGCTGATTTAGATGTTTTATTGATTTAAATCAAGGACATAGAAACACATACATTTAAACTTAAACAATAAAAAGGGGGAACAAATGATATACGGAGCAAACAACCATGTCTCTATGTTTAAGGTGGCAGTTTTTTCAGTTGGGTGCATTGCAACAGCAATAGCTGCTGCATCGATACTGGTCATCATATTACACTAACAATAAATACATCTATCAAAAAGCCTCACTAAATAGTTTTAGTTGGGGCGATAGACATATAGACTACTTCAAAGTCAATTAATAATCTGGTGCACACACTTGATTTCTATCAATTAATTACAATTAAAACACTTAATCATCTAAAATAAAGCTTGATTGCATTGCAATTAACTGTTTTTGTTGTTGGCGTGATTGATTTATGAAATTTAATGCGCCATATCTTGATAAATTTAAGGAGTAGAAATGAGTAACGTTGACTTAAATGCAAATGCACCAGTATCTATGGTAAAGGTGGCAGTGCTTTCCGTATTAGGTATAGCAGCTGCGATACTTACAAGTGTTTTAATATTGTTGCTTAGCCACTAACACCTCTAGCCTAACAGGCATTCTGAGTTTTTGCTGTATTCTGGCAAATTTCGTACGTTTTTTGTTTGAACAAAACACTCTTTTTGGTATAATCGTCGCCATGCCGAAGTAGCACAGTTGGTAGTGCAACTGATTTGTAATCAGTAGGTCGCCAGTTCGAGTCCGGCCTTCGGCACCACACTCAATAAAATCAGGACGCCTAATGGCGTCTATTTACATTTTGACTTGTTAGTAATAACTCGTAATTCAAATTAGCTGCTATGAATATCAATCAATAGCACTAACAAGTGTTTGATAATAATTTGAACACAAACAACTTGGAAATACATCTAAAAATTTCAAATAATAAATAAATGTATACAATTGTTAATTAATCTGTTGACTTTCATGCATTAAATAGATAGTATTAAGGTTTTATATAAATATTGTATACAATTTTGCATTCAAACTTAACAGATCTATCAAAAAAATCTCTCTCGGATCAGGTTTTTCAAAATATTCGTGAGATGATTGAGATGGGAATATTGCCACCAGGCAGTAAGATAAGTGAGCCCATCCTGGCAAAAAAGCTCAGTGTAAGTCGGGTTCCTATAAGGGACGCTATTGTTCAGCTTCAGTCCTGTGGCTTGGTAGAAAGGCAGCTCAATGTTGGAGCAAGGGTGGTTACTCTTTCAGCTGAAAAATTAATTGAGTTATACCACATAAGAGAAAGACTAGAAGGTATGGCAGCAAGGTTTACCGCTGAGAATATTGAATCAGAAGACCTAAACTACCTATATTTGCTATTAGAGAACCAAAAAAAGCCTCTCAAAGAAAAGCAAGAATACTACCAAAAAGGTGGCAATTTAGATCTCCATTATTTAATAGTAAAAAGCTGCAACAACAAACATTTGATTAAACTTTTTAATGAATCTTTGTATTACTTGATTCGTGTATATCGTTTTCAGTTTGGTATGAAAGGTCGAAGAGTAAATAGCGCCTACCTTGAACACAAAGCCATAGTTAATGCTATAGCTAATCGTGATGGGGAGATGGCTGAGATGATGATGCGTCAACACATTAGAGCCTCTAGAAGAGACATAGAAAACCAACTAAATATAGGAGCAAATAGTGAAGCCAGGAAGATTATTTAGAGATGCTGTAGACAATAACAAGGTTCTACAATGTATTGGCGCTACTACGGCTTATCATGCTATTATGGCGGAAAAGTCTGGCGCCCAATCAATCTATGTTTCTGGTGGCGGAGTTGCGGCAGGCTCTCTTGGCGTTCCTGATTTAGGAATATCTACTTTGAATGATGTTGCTATCGATGTTGAACGTATATCAGCTAGAACAGATTTGCCAATCTTAGTTGATATTGATACAGGATGGGGAGGATCGTTTAATATTACACGTGCCATCTATACCCTTGAAAAGGCAGGCGCTGCAGCTGTGCACATAGAAGACCAAGTTCAACAAAAACGATGCGGACATAGGCCCAACAAGGAGCTCGTTCCAAAATCAGAGATGGTCGATAGAATAAAATCTGCAGTTGACGCTAGAAGTTACGATGACTTTGTAATAATGGCCAGGACAGATTCCTTAGCCGTACATGGTTTAGAAGCTGCAATAGATATTATAGGTGCTTGTATAGAGGCTGGTGCAGATATGGTATTTCCAGAAGCCATAACGGATATAGATATGTATAAGAAGATTACATCAATTTTTGATGTACCAGTTTTAGCCAATATTACAGAGTTTGGGAAAACACCACTACTTACAATTGACGAGCTAGCCAGTGCAGGAGTTAAGATAGCACTCTATCCACTGTCAGCCTTTAGGGCAGCAAATGCAGCAGCACTAAACGTATACCAAGAAATTATAACTAAAGGCACACAACAGGGTACTGTCGACACAATGCAGACACGTGAGGAGCTCTATGGCTACTTAGAATATCACGAATACGAACAAAAATTAGATAATTTATTTAACAATGGAGAAAAATAATGACATCCACCTTTAAACCAAAAAAATCAGTTGCTCTTTCGGGCGTTACTGCTGGCAATACTTCAGTATGTACGGTAGGAAGAACCGGAAACGACCTTCATTATCGTGGCTATGACATTTTGGACCTTGCCGAACAGTGCGAGTTCGAAGAGGTTGCATATCTGTTAGTCCATGGAAAGCTGCCAAACATTAATGAATTAGAGCAGTACAAACAAAAATTAATATCACTACGCGAACTTCCAGAATCTTTGAAGACTGTATTAGAGCAGATGCCTAAGTCGGCCCATCCTATGGACGTACTAAGAACAGGTTGCTCACATCTAGGGACTGTTGAACCTGAAAAAGATATTTCAGATGGAAATGAAACCAGAGAGATAATAGATCGATTGTTGGCATCTTTTGGGTCAATGCTTGCTTACTGGTACCACTACTCACATAATGCTAAGCGTATTGAACTACAAACAGAAGATGAATCAATAGGGGCACACTTTTTAAGTCTCCTTCATGGTAAGACCGCGCCAGACTCTTGGATAAAAGCCATGCACGCATCGTTGGTGCTATATGCGGAACACGAGTTTAATGCTTCGACCTTTACGGCTCGTGTTATAGCAGGCACCAATTCAGACATATATTCATCAATCACAGGCGCTATAGGCGCACTTCGTGGACCTAAACATGGAGGAGCTAACGAGGAAGCCTTCAGAATCCAACAACGCTACAAGAGTGCAGACGAAGCTGAAAAAGATATTCGTGAGCGAGTTGCAAATAAAGAGATTGTGATTGGTTTTGGGCACCCTGTATATACCGTAAGTGATCCAAGGAACGAAGTAATAAAAAAAATAGCCCAAGACTTATCTAATGAGGCCAATGACACTCTAATGTTTGAAGTCGCAGAGCGTCTCGAGTCAGTAATGAGGGAGATTAAGAATATGTTCCCAAATCTTGACTGGTTCTCTGCAGTTTCTTACAACCAGATGGGCATTCCTACCGACATGTTTACCCCGTTATTTGTAATGTCAAGAATAACCGGTTGGGGTGCTCACGTAATCGAACAACGAGAAGACGGAAAAATAATTCGTCCTAATGCAAACTATACTGGACCAGATAATATCCAGATCACACCAATTGAAAATAGATAAGGAGTTTAAATAATGAGTTCAATACAAATAACAGACGCAAGCAGATCTAAAAGCTTTGACAAGACGATTATAGATATAGCTGACTATGTAATAAATTTTGATGTTACGGTTTCTGATGAGGCCATGGAAACAGCCAGGTATTGCTTTATGGATACTATAGGTTGCGGTTTGTATGCCTTAAAGTATCCTGCATGCACAAAACTTTTAGGCCCTATCGTCCCAGGAGCTAATCTAGAAAACGGAGCCCGAGTACCAGGAACAAGCTATGAACTTGACCCCGTAAGGAGTGCCTGGAATATTGGAGCTATGGTTCGATGGTTAGACTTTAACGATACCTGGCTGGCAGCAGAGTGGGGCCACCCTTCTGACAACCTGGGAGCTATTCTAGCAACTGCCGACTACTTATCAAGAGCAAAGATAGCAAAAGGGATAGAGGGGCTAAGCATGAAGGAGGTACTAATTGCAATGGTTAAGGCGCACGAGATACAGGGTGTTATTGCCCTTGAAAACAGCTTCAACCGTGTCGGGCTTGATCATGTAATGCTGGTAAGGATAGCTTCATCTGCAGTTACAGCCAAGATGCTTGGATGTAGTCGTGACGAAATCCTTAACGCTATCTCTCATTCCTGGGTTGATGGATCATCCCTTAGAACCTATAGGCATGCCCCAAATACGGGCTCACGTAAGTCATGGGCTGCGGGCGATGCATCTTCGAGAGGACTTTATCTTGCACTTATTGCAAAGCGCGGGGAGATGGGATACCCTAGTGCGGTAACTGCTCCTATATGGGGCTTTCAGGACGTTCTTTTTAAAGGTAATGAGCTGTCATTTAAGCAGGACTACGGAACATACGTAATGGAAAATATCCTATTTAAAATAAGCTTTCCAGCTGAATTTCATGCGCAAACCGCCGTAGAAGCTGCTGTAAACTTACACCCCCTTGTCAAAGACAAACTTAACGATATTGACAGGATCGTAATTGAAACCCAAGAGTCTGGTGACAGGATAATTAACAAGACTGGGAAGCTAGACAATCCGGCAGACAGGGACCACTGTATCCAGTATATGACCGCGATCGGGCTGATTAAAGGCGACCTAGTAGCAGAAGACTATGAGGATGATGTTGCGAGTATGCCAATTGTTGACGAGCTACGCTCAAGGATGGATATAGTAGAAAATTCACGCTTCACTAAGGAGTACCTAGAGGCCGATAAGCGTTCAATCGGAAACTCTATACAAGTATTCTTTAAAGATGGAACATCAACCCACATAGAGAGTATTGATTACCCGGTAGGTCATCGTCGCAGAAGAGATGAGGGGATACCACTACTTATAGAAAAGTTTGAGCGCTATGTTCGTGGACACATGAGTAAAGAGCAGGCAAATCAGATAATACATATATGTTCGTCGCAAGAATTGTTTGAAAACGTGAGTGTTGATGATATGATGTCTCTATTTTATAGCCAACAAGAGCAGTTAGCTGCGATGTAGAAACTCCATCCAACTGCTTTTGTACTGAACGATAAAGCAATGGATAAAACAAAGCGCGTAGCGGACTACCTAGCTGATGGACTTTATATGTCCGGATGTCGCTACGCTTTTGGTATGCCTGGAGGGGAAGTTCTTAGTATCCTTGACGCTTTTAGAGGGTCAGGAATCGAGTTCGTACTGTGTAAACACGAAAACAATGGCGGCCATATGGCCGAAGGTATTTACCAAAGAACAGGCTCTATAAGTGCGCTCTTAGCAACTATCGGCCCAGGCGCAACAAACATAGTTAATGTAGTCGCCAACGCTAAACAAGAAAGAGTCCCACTACTGGTAATTACGGGTTGCGTTGACCAAGACGTTGAGAGCTACTACACACATCAGGTTCTCGACCATCAAGCTATATTTGCAGAGGTTACCAAGGCCAGCTTTAAGCTCCACCCAGCAACTGCTGACACGATTGTGGACAAGGCAATCAAAATAGCAACCACCGGACAACCGGGCCCTGTACATATTGATGTCCCTGTGGGGGTTGCCGATATAAAAGTCAAACCCAGTCTTATTAAGCCTACCGCTAGACCTTCTCCAATGGCTCCGGCACCCGGCAAAGATTTATTACGAGCAAAAGAGTTGTTAGCAAATTCTTCACGACCACTACTAATTGCTGGCATTGATGCAGTTAATCAAAACGCAGAACACGAGATAAGGCGTTTTGTTAAAAGGTACAGGGTGCCTATTATTACAACTTACAAAGCCAAAGGGATTGTGCCAGAAGATGATGCATTATCATTGGGAGGTGCGGGATTGTCACTAAAATCGGACTCGATACTGTTCAAGCTTATCAAGCAGTCAGACCTAATAATTGGCGCAGGATTTGACCCAATAGAGATGCGAGATAACTGGAGAAATGTTTGGGACACAAGCAGAGTCCATATGATTGATTTCACTGCAACCATCAGTAACCATTACATGTATAGCAGCAGTATAAGCTTTGTCGGAGATGTTGGTGCTGGCTTAAATGTCCTTTCTGAAAATGTTGAGCCGGGCAATGTTTGGGATGAAAAACAACCAACAAAAACAAGAAGAGACCTTCAGGCAGCGTTCAAACCGCCAAAAGAATGGGGCCCAGGTCTAGTTATAAAAACAGTAAGGGACGCTATCCCCAAGGACGCTATAGTGGCCTGCGATACTGGTGCCCATAAACTACTGTTGTCACAAATGTGGACATGTTATGAGCCCAGGACATTACTCCAATCCAACTCATTTAGCACAATGGCTATTGCACTTCCGGTAGCTATCGGTGTGCAGATTGCGGAACCTAAAAGAAGTGTAATAGCGTTTACTGGAGATTGCGGCTTGTTAATGTGTCTTGGTGAGCTGTCCACACTAAGAGAGAGAGAATTACCTATTATTATAGTGGTGTTTGTGGACTCGTCTATTGCGCTTATTGAGAAAAAACAGCGCGCTAGAGGTTTTGAAAATACCGGGGTTGATTTTAATAGTGTTGACTTTGTTGCTATCGCTAAAGCGTTCGGTGGAAGTGGTCACGATGTATACACAAAAGAGCAACTAGCTATAGCCATTCAGATAGCTAAAAAAAGTCAACAATTCTGCATTATTGCTTGCCATATACCGCGCTATTCATATGATGGCACCTTTTAAATTAATAAATATTTTTTTTATTATTTAACACTTGAATCTCAATAAAGAGTATATTGAGGCTTAACATAAGCAAATAATCTTGCTGTGTAGGTAAAAAAAATTTATTAAATAGTAGTATATTGTTTAATATTTCTAGCTACTATTTAGTATTTTTTTTGGTATTCTATTTTTTTAAAAAAGGAGAAGAATAAATGTTAAAAACTATCAATAAAACTTTGCTAGCTTCGGTAGCCTTTACTCTAGCAATAGCTACAGTACCAAGCGCTACTTTGGCAGCCACATCGCAGTACGTTTCAATAGGTACTGGAGGTGTTACTGGTGTTTACTACCCAACCGGTGGTGCGATCTGTCGTTTAGCAAATAAAACTCGTAAGGAGACCGGTGTACGTTGCACGGTTGAATCAACGGGAGGGTCTGTATATAACATTAATGCAATCAGAAATGGCGACCTGGAAATGGGAGTTGCTCAGTCTGACTGGCAGTACCACGCTTATAATGGAACCTCTAAATTCTCTGAAGTAGGCGCGTTTAAAGATTTAAGGGCTGTGTTCTCTGTTCACGCAGAGCCTGCAACAATTGTTGCAAGGGCAGATTCTGGTGTTAAACACATAACCGACCTTAAGGGAAAACGCTTTAATGTTGGTAACCAGGGTTCCGGTACTCGTGCGACTTGGGAGGTTATGGCAGAGTCTATGGGAATGTCAAACTCTGATCTAGCTTTAGCGACAGAGCTTAAGTCTTCAGAAATGGCATCAGCACTATGCGACAATAAGATAGATGCGTTCGTTATTTTGATTGGACACCCAGGCAGCTTAGTTAAAGAGGTAACAACTAACTGTGATGCCAGACTGGTTGAAATTACTGGTGCAGGTATCGATGGTCTGATTGCTAATAACGATTTCTATCGTAGTGCAACAATTCCAGGAGGAATGTACGCAGGAAATCCTAACGACACTACCACATTTGGTGTTGGTGCAACATTTGTAACCTCAGCTAAGGTCTCTGACCATGCTGTATATTCAATTGTTAAAGGTGTATTTGATAATTTCGACAAGTTCAAAAAATTACACCCAGCATTTAACCACCTAAAAGAATCTGAAATGATTACTGATGCACTTTCAGCCCCATTACATAGTGGCGCTGTTAAGTACTACAAAGAACGTGGCTGGATGTAGTTAATATCCAATAATAAAATGAAAAAGGCAGGGTAATATCTGCCTTTTTCACTAATGATATAGCTGTAAAGCTAGTAGCGTTACTTAACACAATAACAGTAGTAGCTATGTATAGTCATACATCAGTATAGCTGCAAACTTATTTTTGTTCATTGTGTAGCGCGCGTTTTTTTTTAATAAGCCAATCTAAGAGAGAATGATTAATGGGTAAGAGTGCTGCAAGTTCTTTTGTTGAAAATGAGACAGGAAGTAGGGCAACTACTGGCCCAGCCTCTAAGTTTTTATTTTGGGTAGCTTTTGCCTGGGCTGCCTTCCAATTATGGATAGCATCGCCATTGATGTTTATGTTTTCAGACTGGTTACCGGTGATGAATAATATTGATACGAGGTCAATCCATTTATCGTTCGCATTGTTTTTAGGTTATCTATCATTTCCTGCATTTAAGTCATCAAGTAAAAGGCACATCCCAATTATTGACTGGATATTAGCACTATCTGGCGTTGCTGTATCAATGTATCTTGCAATTAATGCAGTTGAGCTTTCTTCTGTATCTCGTTCAGGACTACCAAATACTGCAGATTTGATTGTTTCTGCGATTGGCCTAATTTTGCTAGTAGAGGCCTCTAGAAGGTCTCTCGGACCTCCACTCATGGTTGTGGCTTTGGTTTTTTTAGCGTATGTATTTTTCGGCCACCTGGCGCCAGAAGTTATAGCCTGGAAGGGTGCAACAATATCACGCGCAATGAGTCATATGTGGTTAACGCAAGAGGGCGTCTTTGGGGTCGCTTTGGGGGTCTCTACTACTATGGTTTTTTTGTTCGTATTGTTTGGCTCTTTATTGGAAAGAGCAGGGGCAGGTAATTATTTTATTTGGGTTGCATTCTCTTTGCTTGGTCACTTAAGGGGTGGTCCAGCTAAAGCCGCAGTAGTTTCGTCTGCCTTGACGGGCCTAGTTTCAGGCTCATCAATTGGCAATGTTGTTACTACAGGCACATTCACCATACCGTTAATGAGAAGGGTTGGGTTTAGTGCTGAAAAGGCTGGCGCTATTGAGGTTGCATCATCTACCAATGGCCAGTTAACACCACCAGTTATGGGGGCTGCTGCATTCTTAATAATTGAATTTACAGGTATATCTTATATTGAGGTTGTTACGCACGCATTCCTTCCTGCAATAATTTCTTATATCGCCCTTATATATATTGTTCATATAGAGTCATGCAAGGCCAACCTCAAAGGCCTGCCTCGCAGAGACAACAAAACAATTGCACAAAGAGCACTAGTATTTATGACTGTAGTTGTGGGTATGGTCTTGCTTTCTTTAGCAGTGTACTTTGGTTTGGGCTGGTTAAAGATAGTTGCAGGCGACGCCACTCCATGGATATCAGCACTAGGCTTTATTTTGTTGTATATATATTTACTAAAGGTAGCTACAAGACACCCTGAACTTGGTAGGGGCGACGAGATCAACGAGCTACCCAAGGTTGGACCCGTCGTAAAGTCAGGCCTGTATTTTTTACTTCCGGTTGTAGTCCTTATTTGGTGCCTAGCCATTGAAAGACTTTCGCCCGCATTGTCAGTTTTTTGGGCCTCAGTTGGTATGGTTTTTATTATACTTACGCACAAATATTTTAAAGCCCTGATGAGAAATGAGAGCAACTCAAACTCAAGAATAATCGAAAGTTGGCATGACTTTGAGTTCGGCATGGTGGCAGGCTCTAGAAACATGATAGGTATTGCAATCGCAACTGGCACTGCTGGAATAATCATAGGCACGGTAACCCTTACAGGGATTGGATTAGTTATGGCCGAGGTTGTTGAGCTGTTGTCGGCAGGCAATCTAATTATTATGCTCCTCCTCACTGCTGTAATTAGTTTGCTATTAGGTATGGGCCTACCTACAACAGCAAACTATATAGTTGTTTCTTCATTGATGGCCCCAGTAATCGTATCAGTGGGCGCACAGAGTGGCCTAATTGTTCCATTAATTGCTGTACATCTGTTTGTTTTTTACTTCGGCATATTGGCAGATGACACACCTCCAGTTGGTCTTGCGGCCTATGCAGCCGCAGCAATTTCAGGGGGTGACCCGATACGTACAGGGATACAAGGCTTCAAGTACGATATAAGGACAGCCCTTCTGCCCTTTATGTTTATATTTAATACAGAGCTACTGATGATAGGTATAAGCGGCGCATTCCATCTGGCTCTTGTTATTTCGTCGGCAGTTATGGCCATGCTGCTATTTGCTGCTGCTACACAGGGCTATTTTATTACCAAGAGCAAGCGCTGGGAATCAGCCACTCTTTTGTTGGTAGTCTTTATGTTATTCAGGCCCGGATTTTTTATGAACATGATCGAACCTGAACTTAAGACAGTTAGCGCTACCCAAATATATGAGTTGGCTGGATCATTGCCAGACAAGGCGCAGATAAGGGTTCAGGTTGTTGGTGAAACTTTTGAAGGAAAAATGGTAGATAAGATTGTTATGCTCCCTGTCGGCAGTGTGGCAGACGGTAAGCTTAGACTAGAAGAAAATGCAGGACTATTCCTTAGAGAGGAGTCTGGGAAAATGTACGTAGATGATTTGACATTTGGTGGCGTAGCTGAGAGGCAAAAGATAGACTATGACTGGGAAATAGCTAGTGTACAAATAAAGAACGAGAGGCCTGCTAAGCAGTGGTTCTTTATCCCAGCATTGGTACTATTTGCTTTGGTCTGGCTTTCTCAATTAAGAAGAAAGACAACAACTAATAAGGCTAGCGCTTAAAACATTAACAGCCCTAATTTGCTATGACTGAAGGGATGTAATTGAATAATACTGCTTCAATGATTCGGGGTTTGCTAAGGCGGTATGGTTCTCTATGGGCATCCCATGTATGGCTTTCTGAACAGCGAGCTCAACAATCTTGCCGCTTTTTGTTCTAGGAATATCGCTCACTTGAATGATTTTTGCTGGTACATGCCTAGGTGTCGTGTTAAGTCTTACCTGAGAGCAGATCTTAGTTCTCAACTCGTCATTTAATAATAAACCCGATGCTAGCTTGACAAACAGAACGACTCTGACGTCATTTTGCCACTGCTGTCCCACCACAATAGATTCAACTATTTCATCCAACAACTCTACTTGACGATAAATTTCAGCAGTTCCAATTCTAACTCCGCCAGGATTTAGTATCGTATCTGAGCGTCCATAAAACTGCATTCCGCCAGCATCATTAATGCTTACATAGTCACCATGACACCAAACGTTAGGGAACTTTTGAAAATAAGCGGCACTATACTTAATTTTATCTTTATCATTCCAAAACCCTATAGGCTTACTCACAAAGGTTTTGGTACAAACAAGTTCACCCTTCTGATCGATAACCGATTCAGCGCTATCATTCCATACCTCTACTGACATGCCTAGGCCGCGTGTTTGGAGCTCCCCCCGATGAACAGGCATTATTGTTGAACCCAACACAAAACAGGAGATTATATCGGTGCCACCAGAGATGGACGATAAGCACACGTCAGACTTTATATTTTGATAAACGAAATCGAAACCATCGGCACTAAGTACAGAGCCAGTTGATAGTATCAGCCTAAGTTCAGAGAGTTTCTTGCTCCTTATTGGTTCTAAAGACATCTTTCTTGCAGTGTCTATAAATTTTGCTGAAACACCCATAACATTGAATTGCTCTTGTTCGGCATAGTCAAACTGTATATTTGCATTGTGCTTCAAAATTGGTGAGCCATCATATAGCATTATAGTTGCCCCTGAAGATAGGCCACTAATAAGCCAGTTCCACATCATCCATCCGCAGGTGCTATGATAAAAAAACCTATCTCCAGGCTTTATGTTGCAGTGCAGTTGATGCTCTTTTTTATGCTGCAAAAGTGTACCGCCTACACCATGAACTATACACTTTGGCACTCCTGTGGTGCCAGATGAGAACATTATATACAAAGGATCGTTAAAACCAACTTGCTCGAATATTATCTCTGGTGTGCTTAGGTCATTAACAATAACATCAAACATAGCGTTAGGCTCAAGTTCAGCAAATATAGACTCTTTGTCTACAAATCTAACCAGAATAGTGCACTCTAGATTTGGCAACTTAGATGCAATTTGTTTGTTTTTGTTAATACAGCTATGGATCTTGGAATTGTAGTAGTATGCGTCAACACAAATGAGTACTTTGGGCTCAACTTGACCGAACCGGTCGACAACTCCATCAACACCAAAGTCAGGTGAACATGAAGTCCAAATTGCGCCAATACTTGTAGTTGCAAGCATAGATATAACAGCCTCGGGCATGTTTGGCAGCATTCCCGCTACACGGTCACCCTTCCCTACACCTTTCTTTCTTAGCCAAGAAGACAACCTAGCGACTTGGGTATAGAGATCGAGGTGCGATAGTCGGTACTTTTGCTTATCTTCTGCCCAAAAAACAATTGCAGGTGAGTTGTCTTTTATCTGTAGCAGGTTTTCTGCAAAATTTAATGTTGCCTCTGGAAACCATTCAGAATCTAGAAAGTTTTCAGCGTTCCTAACAACCTCGTCTGTGGTTCGTTCACCAACAATATTAGTATGATCCCAGACCAGTGACCAAAAAAGATCAGGACAGTTACAAGACCAGCTATACAGTTCAGAAAAGCTAGATAAATTCAAACCATAATTATTATTAATAGTTTGTATAAATTGCCAGGCTTTGGATTGACTTATGTCGCTATTATTGGGCTGCCAGAGTATTTTTTTCAATCTGTCTAAAATAGGGTTAATGCTTCGCTCAAATTATAGCAACATAATTATTAGCGATTCTTATATTGTCTGTATAAATGTCGAGTTAATAAAGTGTACAAAATAAGTTTAGCATATAGGTCCATTGTTATCTGTAATCTGTTGCCTTGTTGATTGCCATGATAACCTTTTCAACTATCTGCTCTATGTGGCTTTCGTTGACAATGTATGGCGGCGCCAACAGGACATGGTCACCAAGTTTGCCGTTAATTGTTCCTCCCATTGAGTAAACCATAAGTCCAGAATTCATAGACAATTTTTTAATATTGGCATGTATTTTTTCTTCAGCACTAAAAGGTGTTTTTGTGTGTTTGTGTTGGACGATTTCAATGCCAACAAACAAGCCTTTGCCCCTAACATTGCCAATGTATGGGTGATTAAGTTCATGTTTTTGGAGTAACTCAATCAGTAGCTTTCCTTGAGTTCGAACGTTTTTCAATAGCCCAGACTGCTGAATTTCTTTCTGTACTGCCAATCCAGCTGCGCAAGCAGTTGCATGGCCTATGTAAGTGTGTCCATGTTGAAACATACCCGAACCATTGCAGATGGCTTGATGTATTTTATTACAAATTAAAACAGCCCCAAGTGCCTGGTAACCAGCAGAAAGCCCTTTAGCCATTGTCTGAATATCTGCAACTATTCCTTCCTGCTCGCTAGCATGCAAAGTCCCAGTCCTGCCACTACCACACATAACCTCGTCAAGAATTAATACTACATTGTACTGGTTACATATCTGACGCACCCTCTTGAAGTAGCCCTCGACCGCAGGAACCGCACCTAATGTAGCACCGACTACAGGCTCAGCAATGAATGCCGCAACGTTGCTTTCGCCTAGCTCGTTTATCTTATCCTCTAACTCATTGGCGACCCTTTGTCCATAGTCGTAATCACTCTCACTACTGCGTTTATCGCGGTACGAATAACAGGCCGATATATGGTTTCCTGAAATCAAGATGGGGTCAAATATTTTACGTCTCCACAAGTTCCCGCCTGCAGATAAGGCACCAATGGTATTGCCGTGATAGCTCTGTTTACGTGCAATAATATACTTCTTCTGTGTTAAACCCACCTCCACAAAATACTGTCTCGCCAGTTTGATAGATGCTTCTACCGCTTCTGATCCTCCAGAGACAAAATAAACTGAAGCAAAATCGCCATTAGCGTGTGCGATTAGGTGATCAGCAAGTTTCTCTTGTGGCTCATTAGTAAAAAAAGAAGTGTGCGCGAATGGCACTTTGTCGACCTGTTCATGTATTGCCTTTTTGACTGCACTATTACTGTGGCCTAGGCAAGATACAGCCGCACCACCACATGCATCTAGATAACGCTTACCATTCGTGTCAACAAGATACACCCCTTCACCGCTAGCTATTGTAGGTAAGTTTGCAAAGCAACTTCGGTGGAGAACTCTACTCATTCTATCTTCGTATAAATTTTCTTGGCAATATTCTACTCTATTTGAAATAAGTGTAGAGTAATTGTCATGTATATCAGGGATGCCAAATAACTTTTTATAAAGTACAGTGTTTATAATTTTAAATTAAGTATTGAGACTTTCATAAATAATAATTATAGGTATATAATTTCCCTCTAGAATGGCTGGTTTGACAGCGATGCTAAGAGTTGGTAATGTAGCCTGTCAGTGGTATTGAAACTAAACTATAAGGAATACAACAACTTACTTTTATTTATTCAACAGGGGGAATGCAAATGATCAAACTTAGTCCATCAACAGATATTTTTATAACATGTGCAGTGACAGGCTCCGGAAACACAACTAAGCGCTCAGACAAGGTCCCAATTACACCAAGACAGATAGCAGATTCCTGTATAGAAGCCGCAAACTCAGGCGCTGCAATTGTGCATATTCATGTTCGCGACCCAGAAACCGGAATGCCATCTCGCGACCCCAGCCTGTATGCAGAGGTGGTAAGCCTGATTGCAGAATCAAAGGTTGACGTTGTTATAAATTTAACGGCAGGGATGGGCGGCGATATGGTTTTCGGCTCTGCTGAGGAGCCATTACCACTTAGTGAGAAAGGTACCGATATGGCTGGCGCTACAGAGAGACTAATTCATGTCAGAAATATACTTCCTGAGATCTGCACTCTAGACTGCGGAACCATGAACTTCGGTGAGGGTGACTATGTAATGACTAATACCACAGGTATATTACAAGAAATGTCGAGACAGGTTCAGGGTCTTGGAGTTAGGCCAGAAATTGAGTGCTTTGATATCGGCCATTTGCAGTTAGCTGTGTGGCTAAAAGAGCAAGGCTATATTGACGACCCCGTAATGATACAGTTATGTATGGGGATACCTTGGGGCGCTCCTGACGATCTCCACTCGATATTGGCTATGGTATCGAATATACCGAATGACTGGAACTTCTCAGCATTCTCAATAGGCAGAAATCAATTACCTTATGTGGCAATGGCGATATTGTCAGGGGGCAACGTAAGGGTTGGACTGGAGGACAACATATATCTCAAAAAAGGCGTCCTCGCGACTAACAAGGATTTAGTAGATAGGGCTGTTAAGATATCCGAAGGGATGGGATGTAATATACTTGGACCTGAACAGGTTCGCGAGAAACTAAAACTTGTTAAGCGTTGGGGATAGAAATGAAGAGTATACAAAATGTTGCCGTTATGGGGGCCGGAGTTATCGGTAGTGGTTGGATTGCAAGACTACTAATTAACGGAATTAATGTTAACGTTTTTGAGCACTCATCAGCTACATTGGCGAATATTGACAAGGTTGTCGATAACGCACAGCGCACACAAGAGCAACTATTAGATATAGATTTACCAGAAAGAGGCAGCCTAACTGTTAGCGAGAGTATCGCACACGCATGCACAGATGTAGGCCTTATTATTGAGGCAATACCCGAGGTATTAGAAGCCAAGCAGGAACTATATTCTCAAATCGAATTAAGCGCAGACATAGATACCGTTATTGCATCATCAACCTCTGGAATATTGCCTAGCGACTTACAAAGCAGAATGCATCACAAAGAGCGGCTTATAGTTGCCCATCCATTCAACCCTGTTTATCTGTTGCCATTAGTTGAGATAGTAGGTGGTAACGAAACATCGAAGAGCGTTATTGATAAATCTAGCGAATTCTTTAGCTCAATAGGTATGTTCCCGCTAATCATCAATAAGGAGATACCGGCCTTTATAGCTGACAGACTTCTGGAGTCTGTGTGGCGAGAAGCCTTGTGGCTAATTAATGATGATGTGGCAACGACACAACAGATTGATGACTCTATTCGATACGGGTTCGGGTTGCGTTGGGCCCAGATGGGGCTATTTGAAACATACCGTCTTGCTGGAGGGGAGGCCGGAATGAGGCACTTCATTTCCCAGTTTGGGCCATGCCTAGAGTGGCCATGGACACATCTGGTCGATGTACCTGAGTTCAACGAGGACCTGGTTAACAAAATTGCTAGCCAGTCCGACGAACAGTCATCTATGTACAGTTTTGACGAGCTAGTAAGAAAGCGTGACGATAATTTAGTGAACTTCATTAGTTCCCTTAAGGATAACTCTTGGGGAGCAGGCAGTACACTTAAAGAGTACGAGAAAAGACTTATAGAGAAAGCAAAAACCGTCTCATTTGAGGACCGTGAGTTTAGTAAAACTATACAAACTTATTCCACCACAGTGCCACAAAAATGGGCTGATTATAATGGCCATATGAACGAGTCAAGGTATTTGGATTGTTTCTCTTGGGCCACTGATAGCTTTATGCAAATTATTGGAGCGGACGGGGAATACATTGATAACGGTAATTCATACTTTACCTTAGAGACACATATACGTCACCTCGATGAGGCTCTAGTTGGAGATAGGGTTAATGTTACAACTCAGTTAATAGAGGGGGTGGGCAAAAAGCTACACATTTTTCATCGATTATTCCATGACGATGGTAGGCTTCTGGCGACAGGAGAGCACATGCTATTGCATGTTAATTTGAAATTGAGAGGTTCAAGCAATCCGAGTGAGCTGATTATAACTAGGGTATCAACAATTTATCAAGCACACAAGGTACTACCTCTACCAGAAGGCTTGGGAAGGGCTATAGGGGATAGCTTCAAGTAGCCTTACGAACAAATCCTTTAATTACTAGTGGGTACACTGTTTTGACTCAAACAGGGCGCAGTTTGATCCTGTCACTCGGTCACAATATCTACAAAGCTCGTCACCACTATTTAAGGTAATCTTTTTGTTAACAATACTAACTCCTTCACGCTTAAGTGAGTTAAGAGCCCTTGAAAATGATTCAGGCGTTATACCAAGGTAAGAGGCTATAACCGCTTTCGGGAATATAATCTCAAAGGTTTCATGAACTTTAGCGTGAACTAAGTACCATCCAACCCTTTCTTTGGCAGTTTTGAGTTGCAATACCGTGCTCTGGATCATCAAATCTTGAACACATCCAGCTAAATAGGTGGTATTGTTATTAGAAAATTGATGGTTCTTTTTTGCAAACTGATTTACATCTTTTTCTGTAAAGTTGAACAGGGTTACATCGCTTAAGAATTCTGCAGAAACGTCATAGTGAGGGGAGAAATACATTGGCGTCGCCACACAACCTTTATTAAATAAAGACAGGACAACTTCCATACCCTCTATATTGACGTTAGTTAATTTAAAATGGCCAGTGTATACAATATACAGTTTAGAGTGTTGTCTTGGGTCGAAATGACGGATCTCCCCTTTAATGTAATTCTCGATTTGCATATTAGCAAGAAATTTATCTAGTTCGTTTCGGTTAATCCCATTAAAGATCTCCAATTTACGCATAAAAGAAAAATATTTTTCTAAGTTATTCTTGCTTGGCTTCATTCTTGTCATGCCCTATATTATTTATCGTCATATAAACCATCCCTTGATTTATATCAATTTTAACCAAAAAAAAAGGATATATAATTATATCTCTTTATAAAGTAACAATTACCCTTTACTCGTAGCGACATAAAGCCATGGAATTATTTGACTTTAGTTTAATTAATAAATATGACCATGCTGGTCCTCGGTACACGTCATACCCAACCGCCGATAATTTTGATGTTTTTGATCAGGAAAGCTACAACATACAGGCATCAATAAGTAACAAAACCTCAAAGCCTCTGTCTCTATACTGCCATATTCCATTTTGCGACACTGTATGTTATTACTGTGGTTGCAATAAGGTTGTTACAAAAGACAAGACCAAGGCCATCCCATACCTTGATAGGCTGTTCAGAGAGATTGATATGCAGTCAGCATTATTCAACAATTCTAGGACAGTAGAGCAGATGCATTTTGGCGGAGGGACACCGACATTTTTATCTAACGATCAGATAATCTTATTAAGTGAAAAGCTTCAGAGTGCATTTAACTTTACTGAGAACGGTGAGTACTCCATTGAGATCGACCCTAGGGGCGTTGATGAGGATACAATCAGATCCCTTTCGGTGGCCAAATTCAACAGAATAAGTTTAGGTGTTCAGGACTTTAATACAGATGTGCAGAGGGCGGTCAATAGAGAGCAAAGCTTTGAACAAACACAAGATGTAATAAAGTTGGCAAGATCATACGGCTTTCAATCGGTCAGTATAGATCTAATTTATGGACTTCCAAAGCAATCAATTACAACCTTCGCAACAACACTTGAGCAGGTATCTGTGCTTCGCCCTGACAGGATATCGTTGTTTAATTATGCCCACTTGCCTGAGCTATTTAAACCGCAACGACGCATTAACATTCTTGAGATACCATCTCCGGAAGAGAAACTAGCAATCTTTAAATATTCCGTGGACTTCTTGCTGTCTCAGGGCTATGTATACATTGGAATGGATCACTTTGCACTGCCCGATGATTCACTTGCTGTGGCCCAAAGGCAAGGAAAACTTTACAGGAATTTTCAGGGCTACTCTACACACTCAGAGTGCGACCTAATCGGTCTAGGGTTGAGCTCAATTGGGCAGGTTGGGGATAGCTTTTCTCAGAACGAGAAGGATTTAGAAAAATATTATCAAAAAATTGATTCTGAAGAAATACCAATTTCTAAGGGCTATATAAATAACAATGACGATAAGATTAGACGCGCCATTATTATGCAGCTAATTTGCCATTTCGAATTGGATTTTGCTAAGATTGAGGAGCACTTCGAAATTATATTTCGTGACTACTTTGCTGATAGCTTAGATAGCCTCAAGGTGATGGATAGTGATGGCCTGATAGAGTTAAACCTAAATAGCATTAAAGTCAAAGATAAGGGCAGAATACTTATTCGCAATATCTGTATGCTTTTCGATGCTTACCTGCCTAAAAGTGAAACCAGGTTTTCAAGGACCATATAAGGCATCTATACACTTATAGTTTGAGCGTTATTTGCACTACATTCATACCTGTATATAAATAGCCTGTTATCGGCTATTGATAAATAACAACTATTGCACACACCCGGTACGGGTTTTACTGTATATTTAGTTATTGTAAGGATAATATATTTCTTACGAGGAAATTTTTTTAACAATATAGGGGAATTGTTTTGGAAGAACAAATTGCACTATTGACCGCAAATCTAGAGGCGGTCAAACAATCGGCACAGCTCACAAACACCATGTTTGCTGAGACGTACTATTTTTTATCGATACCACTGATGATGATTATTCACGCAGGTTTCTTGGCCTATGAAATGGGCGCTACCCGCTTGAAGAACACATTATCTTCGGGTATCAAAAACCTGTTAGCGTTCGCGTTTACAATCGTAACATTCTACTTCTTTGGTTGGTGGTTCTATTGGGCCTTACCAACAGGGATAGATGGTGCTATGGGAGCGATGGAGATTTCTGGTTTCGCTTATGCAAATGCAATAGCGTTGCCTTGGGGTGAATCATCACAATACATGGGACCGAATATCGCTGATAATGCGTCGGGTGTATTCTGGGGTGCTTTCGCTCTGTTCGCTGCAACAACAGCATCTATCATGTCTGGCGCTTTAATCGAGCGTATACAAACGGTAGGCTTTGTTATTCTAGCGATTGTACTTGGCTCATTTGCATGGGTAGTGGCCGCTGCTTGGGGCTGGCATGCAGATGGTTGGTTAGTAACTGGATTTGGTGTACATGACTTCGGTGCTGCAGGGCTCGTTCACGCAGTAGCTGGTTTCTTCGCCTTAGGTGTACTCATTAATTTGGGTCCTCGTGTTGGTAAGTTTAATGCAGATGGCTCTGCAAACCATATAGCTGGACACAACATGCCACTAACTGTTGTCGGTTTAATGCTGATTATCGTTGGTTTCTTCGGCTTCCTAATGGCTTGTATTATCCTACCGGGTGAATCATGGTCATGGGCTGGAACAGGTACAACAATCTACGGTACACGTATGACATTATCAGCTCTTGCGTTTGGTATTGTTCTCGCTGTTTCTGGTGGTATTATCGGTGCATGGGTATTTACAAGAGACCCATTCTGGATGATGTCTGGCGCTCTTGCAGGTATTATTTCGGTTGCTTCTGGTTTGGATATCTACTTTCCATCTCAGATCATAATCATCTCTACAATTGCAGGCATTATTCTTAAGCCTTGTGCTGACTTTGTTGAAAGGTTCGGTATTGATGATGCGGTCGGAGCGGTAACAGTACACGGTACCATTGGTATCTTTGGCGTATTGATGCTTGGCGTTATGGCTACTGGATATCCGGCTCTTGATGCTTTCGCTCCTGAAGGTGTTGCAACAATTACCCTTTGGGGTCAATTTGTTGGTTCAGTAGTGTTTATCTTGCTTGGTATTGTTCCGGGTTACATTATTTCTGCAATACTTAAGGCATTAGGAATGCTACGAGTACCAGATGCGGTTCAAGTAAAAGGTCTTGACGTTGTTAAGGTGCCTGCACAAGCATACCCAGAGGGTATGAATAGTCCGGCTTCAGAAGACGTTTAATCTACTATAGGAGAATATTATGTTTGGATTTTCATTTGACTCATGGGCCGATGTTACCGGTGCGATGTATATTGGTGTTGGTTGGGAAGGCATGTGGACTGTAATTGCTGTGATTGTCATGGTTGTTACTTTAGCCGTTGGCTATTCCAGTGAGAAGGCTCACTACGACAAACATCAGTAATACTTACTGAGAAAACGAAAAAGGGCGATATGAAAATATCGCCCTTTTTTATTATCAAACGATGTAATTAATCTAGATCCATATCGTCGTAGGTTTTACGAATAAGTTGGTCATAGAGCTTCTGTTTGTTCCAGGCACTTTCGTCGAACTCAACAACCGAAGGTGTATCTAATTTAAAATGATTGTAGTCATCAATACCGCGCACAAGTATTGCGGAATCATCCTCAGTTTGGGTTTGAAACATGTCCGTACTTATGTAGTTTATATTAAGACCAATACGCCTCTCATCGCTAATATTGGGTGGCGATGTGTGTAGTGTCCAGCCATGATGCAGAGAGACCTCTCCAGCCTCTAGAGGTATTAAGCGTGAGCGCTCTTCACAAACACCCTCAACGGTTTGGCCGTGGTGTAGTACATTGCTGCTATCAGTTGTGGTTATGTGTTGCTGTTGACCAACTTTATGGCTACCTGGCAACATACGCATGCATCCATTTTCTTTTCTAGCAGCAGATAAGGCGATCCATGCAGAGACCTGGTTGTCATCATTAAAACCCCAATAGGCGAGATCTTGATGCCAACTAACATGGGAATCAGAGTGCGGCTCTTTGATTATAAATGTGGCATTATAAAGCAATATGTTGGGCCCCAATAATTCTTCAATGCAGTCTAAAAGAGCCCTATCAGTTGCAAGCTCATAAGCCATCGCTAAGACGGTGTGGATTTTGAATTTATAATGAAGTGGGCCCGTATTTTTTTCTATAGTTTCGAGTTTATTACGATAATATGAAGCTTTCTTGGTATCAATTAAGCGTAATGGTGAAAAATATCCGTCATCTTCAAATTGTGTTTTAAGTGATTTCAAAATAGCCCCAAAAAAGTTATCTTGAGGAAATCTATACTGTATTTAGATTTTTAGTAACAATCTGGTCGGGTCTTCCAGTGCATCCTTAATAGCAATCAAGAATTGCACAGCCTCTTTGCCATCGACAATACGATGATCATAAGATAGTGCCAAATACATCATCGGCCGAATAACGATTTCACCGTCAACTACTACAGCTCTTTGTTGGGTCTTGTGCATTCCCAAGATGGCGCTTTGTGGGGAATTTAATATTGGGGTTGAAAGTAAAGACCCAAAAACACCTCCATTAGAAATTGTAAACGTACCACCAGACATCTCTTCAACGGTCAGGTCACCAGACTGGGCACGGTTTGCGAAGTCAATGATCCCATTCTCTATATCATGCATTGCCATTTTATGGGCATCTCTTAGTACCGGAACAACTAGACCCCTATCAGAAGAAACCGCAACAGATACATCGCAATATGCATGGTAAATTATATCGTCACCGTCAATATATGCATTAACAGCAGGGAATTTTTTTAAAGCCTCAACTGCAGCCATTACAAAAAACGACATGAATCCTAGTTTGACTCCGTATTTACTTTCAAACACTTCCTTGTAACTATTCCTCATGGCAATTATCGAGCTCATATCAACCTCATTGAAGGTTGTCAGCATGGCGGTATTCTGGGTTGCAGAGTGTAACCTATTAGCAATAGTCTTACGAAGCCTACTCATTGGTACCCTCTCCTCAGTGCGGTTACCTATCTGTGGTACTTTTTTTGGCGCCTGTTGAGCTTTGGGCTGCTCAGAAATTGTTTTAGCTGGGGCAACTGGTTGCTCCTTGTTAGGTGCTCTAGAGGCAGACTCCTCAGGCTTATCTTCCAAAGTGCCAAGAAGTTGCTTTTCAGTTACTGTTTCACCTTCATTAGCAATAATCTCAGTCAGAACACCGGACTCTTCAGCCGGAACCTCCAATACAACCTTGTCAGTTTCTATCTCAACAAGAACCTCATCCATCTCTATAGAGTCACCAGGCTTCTTGTGCCATAAAACTACAGTAGCCTCGCTAATAGACTCGGGCAGAACTGGGACTTTAATTTCGATCATGTTGTCTCCTAACGCTGTTTAATTGGAAGAATGCCAAGAGCCTGCTCGATGACAATGTTTTGGTTAATGTTGTGCATTCCAAGGCTGCCCTCAGCCGGTGCAGCGTATAGATCACGTGAGGCAATATCAAGCACCTGTTTTTTTCCTGTACAGCGCATAAAGTTATGGCGTGTTGGGTACCAGGCACCCTGATTAATTGGCTCTTCTTGACACCAAATAAGCTCCTTCGCGTTACTAAATTTTGCTAACTCGGCCTTAAGTTCAGTTTCTGGGAAGGGGTACAATTGCTCAAGTCGAAGGATAGCTATATTGTTAATTTGTTCGTCCTGTCTTCTGGTCAACAATTCATAAAAAATCTTGCCACTACACATAACAACCCGGTCTACTTTTTTTGCCTTAATGTTTTCATACTGCTCCTTATAAACCACCCTATAGCCTTCCTCTTCGAACTTAAATAGTGGGGAGTTGGCTAGCGGGTTTCTGAGCAGGCTTTTTGGAGTCATAACAATCAGTGGGGCGCGGAACTTTCTAAGTATTTGACGTCTCAATAAATGAAATATTTGTGAAGCTGTGCTAGGCACACAGACCTGCATATTGTGGCTTGCACATAATTGAAGATAGCGCTCTAATCTGGCAGAGGAGTGCTCTGGCCCCTGACCCTCAAGTCCATGAGGTAACAGCATAACTAGGTTAGACAGACGACCCCACTTAGCTTCGCCGGAACTGATATATTGGTCAATTATTGCTTGTGCGCCATTAGCAAAGTCACCAAACTGAGCCTCCCAGATAACAAGGGACTCCGGGTTCGCGGTGGCATAGCCGTACTCAAATCCAAGTGCAGCCTCCTCAGACAAAATTGAATCGATAATCTGGACCTTGCCTTGCTTTTTCTTGAGGTTTTTTAGTGGCACATAATCTTCGTTCTGAAGTTGATTATGTAGTACAGCGTGGCGATGAAAAAAGGTACCCCTTCCACAGTCTTGCCCTGTTAGACGAATCGCGGTGCCACTATCAGCTAAACTTGCGTAAGCTAAATTTTCCGCAAAACCCCAATCAGCGTTAACCGACCCGTCAGCCATCTTATTCCGATCAGCCATGACCTTTTTTACTATAGGGTGCAATTCAAACCCTTTAGGTAAGGATTGTAATTTCTTATTAAGTTTTTTGATCTTGTCTGAGCTTAGTGAGGAATTATAGGGTTCATCCCATTCAAGGTCAAAGTAAGCAGCCCAATCAGTTTTCCATGCCCTCTCGCCCTTCGGCTCGATAATATTGTATGCCACCCTTTCGCCTGACTTTAGTACACCTCTGTAGTCTTTTATTAGCTCATCAACCTCTTTCTGAGTGATAACACCCTGCTCCATAAGTTGTTGTGCATAGAGAGCTCTAGTTGTAGGAAGTTTACGTATAGCTTTATACATCATGGGCTGAGTTACGGCAGGCTCGTCAGCCTCATTGTGGCCATGACGGCGATAACACATCATATCTATTACTACGTCCTTCTTAAACTTCATTCTATAGTCCAGAGCCATCCTGGTAACAATACTTACCATCTCTAGGTCGTCCGCATTTACATGAAAGACTGGGGCATTTACCATTTTCACTACATCAGTACAGTAGTCAGTTGATCTTGCATCAAACTGAGCACTTGTAGTGAATCCAATCTGATTATTAATGACGATATGTAAAGTGCCCTTGGTGGAGTAGCCCCCAGATTGTGACATGTTCAGGGTTTCCATGACTACACCCTGGCCAGAAAATGCAGCGTCCCCATGAATCAATACGGGCAACACCTCGTTACCCTTGGCGTCACCAATTATTTCTTGGTGGTATCGAGCATAACCCTCTAGGACAGGGTTTACAAGCTCTAGATGTGATGGGTTAAACATCAACGCCAAATGTATATCATTTCCAGAGGTCTTTATGTCTGAGGAGAATCCCTGGTGGTACTTAACGTCTCCGGTCTGCCTTTTGGTTAGTTCATAATTTCCGGCGAACTCCTTAAACAGGTTTTCTGCATTTTTGCCCATAATATTAATCAATACATTGAGCCTCCCGCGGTGCGCCATGGCCATACAAATTCTCTGCATTGAATATGAGCCAGAGTGCTCAATTAATATATTTAGTAGAGGTATGAGTGTGTCACCACCTTCAAGTGAGAAGCGCTTCTGGCCAACATATTTATTGTTTAGAAATTTTTCAAATACCTCTGCAGCTGTAAGTCTTTGTAGCATCCATTTTTTATATGGCGCTGAGTTTTTATATTGATCACCCAGGTTCTCTACCCTTTGCTGAATCCATCTCTTCTCTTCGGTACTAGAAATATGCATATACTCTGCACCCAATGTCCCGCAATAGGTAGCCTCCAGAGTGCGTATAAATTCACGCAGGTTAGTCTGTGTAATGCCTTGATATGAGCCCGTATCAAAGTTAGAATCAAGGTCATCTTCAGTTAAACCAAACTCGGATAATTTAAATTCAGGTACAGGGTGGTGCCGTTTCCGATTTAGTGGGTCAAGATTAGACTTTAAGTGGCCACTATATCTGTAAGCATTTAGGAGCTGCAGAACGCCCAACTGTTTGATGTCAAATTTTCCACTGGGCAATGCAGATTGACTATCAAAATTATTTTCACCGTAAGCGATGAAGCGTTGAATTACATCCTGATGAGAGTTTGCGCTATTATTCATAAAATCAAATTACAATTAAATATTGTTTTTATTTTTTATAATATATTTCGTTACAAACTGTGCTAATTGTACCAAGTTTAATACAATATAAATATATTAATTAGCATTATTTCATAATTTAATATTAGACACTTTACGAGTGATATGTAATACAATTATATTATTGAAAATAGCAGCTATACATGATAATACTAGTCCAACAATAAATACCCAATTGATTAACAAAATATGAACAACTTTGAAACATTATTACAGCAAAAGAAGTACATATTAGCTGACGGTGCTACGGGTACAAATTTATTCACAATGGGACTCCAAACAGGCGACCCTCCTGAGCCCTGGAATGTGAATCATGCGAACAGAATTAGGAGCCTTCATCAGGGCTTTGTTGATGCAGGATCGGACCTATTCTTAACAAACAGTTTTGGTGGCACTTCATTTCGCTTGAAGCTACATAAACTTGAAAAACGAGTCTTTGAGCTTAACAAGTCCGCTGCTACGATTGCAAGAGAGGTTGCCGATAATGCTGACAGGTTAGTTGTTGTTGCAGGATCTATAGGGCCAACAGGAGAGATGATCGAGCCTCACGGATCTATGACCTCAACACAGGCAGCGTCTGCTTTTAGGGATCAGGCAGAGGGCCTAGTTGAGGGCGGGGTTGACGTTTTATGGCTTGAAACTATGTACGCAATAGAGGAGCTAGAGTCAGCAGTAGAGGCAGTGAAAGATTTTGGCTTGCCAGTATGTGCAACTATGAGCTTTGATACGGCAGGTAAAACTATGATGGGTTTCACCCCATCGGACTTGGTAAATAGAGCAAAAAAGTTGGGTCTGGTGGGTTTTGGGGCTAACTGCGGGGTCGGTGCATCTGACCTTCTTGCTACGATTACTGATATTAATCGTAACGTAGAAAAAGGTACAACAGTTATAGCTAAAGCAAACTGTGGCATCCCTGAATACCGGGATGGTGCAATTGTGTATACAGGTACCGAGTCAGTTATGGCGAAATATGTACATCTAGCGCTTAACTCTGGAGCTCGAATTGTTGGGGGCTGCTGTGGCACAAGTTTTAGCCATATTGCAGCAATGAGAAAAGCCATGGATGAGCATCAGATGGGAGAACCTCCAAGCATGGAAGATGTGCTAGAAAATGTGGGAGAAATGTCTAAAGGATCGAGATCAATTTTTGCTGGAGGGGCACACACCCCAACAAAAAAAAGAAGAAGTAGAAGACAAAAACACTAATATTTTTCATTATAAATCAATAACATATAAACATAATTATATTTTATATATTTATTTAACCGCATATAAAACTATGTGCTATTATTAAATAATAGATTTGAATACTAGCATTATGACATCACCACAAAAAGGCACCACGATTGTAGACCATCTACCAAGTTTTGGTAGTGATAAGCATCTTGAGGCCTCAATCGGTAAGCAGGTACGCAATAATCGCAAAAAGATGGGCGTAACGTTGCAACAACTCTCGAATCAGTCCGGCCTATCTCCTAGCATGCTATCGAAGATTGAGAATGGACAAATAAGCGCCTCACTTAAAACAATTCAGTCAATCTGTCACGCGCTAAACATTTCAATTAGTGATCTATTTAGGCATTTTGATACTGACGTAGAGCCAACATTTATTCACTCAGGTGATGGCTTAACAATTGAGAGAGGGGGGACCGGGTCTGGCAGGCATTATCAGCTATTAGGACATAAAATTAGCGGCAACCTGAAGGTAGAGCCGTGCCTAATAACCATCCAAAAAAGTAACTATAAATTCCCAGAGTTTCAACACAAGGGGGTTGAATTTATCTATATGTTGGAAGGCAGTATGGATTACTATTACGGTAAGAGTGTTTACCGTTTTAATAAGGGAGATTCGCTGTATTTCGACTCTGAAACATCTCACGGACCAAAAAACATTATCACTGAAGAGTGTCAATTCTTGGCAATCATATGTTCTGGTGGCGATATAGAGTTATAGGATTTGTTTACTATTTTGTCCTAAACAGAACTGTTAATAGCCAGTTTCAGAGCGCCATAACCACTAATAAGCATTAGCACTTAATGCTTCTATATTAATTTTCTTTAAAATAAATAATATTTCTTGACAAGATAATATATCTTGGTGTATAGTTCTACATAAGTTAGAAATAATCGTTGTTTATTAATTAATCCTGTGTATTTATAAATACAGATTTAATAGGCTTTGTTTTCAGATCGATTTGGCTTTCGAGTCAATAATGAAATGAGAGCATATTTTTTATATTTTTTGGGGAGAGTATATGACTGATCTAGAACAACACGTAAATGAGCCAGGAAGAGATAAGCTCGTTAAACAGGTAAGAGATAAAATTGATAAGTTGGGGGTTACGTATATTTACTATCAATTTGTTTCAGTAACCGGAAGGATTGTAGGTAAGGGAATTCCTGCACGCCACTGGGAGCGCTTATCAGAAAAAGGTTTTCAATTAGTTTACGGATCAACAGCAAATTTATTTACTGATCGCCATGGAGACTACATTGGTTATGGTCCTGAGGCCTCAGAACTTGTCGGGATACCAGACCCAGATACATTTTGCCAGCTACCATGGGACAAAAAAGTCGCACGCGTTTTTTGTAGGCTTTATAGAAACCGTGAGGAGAGAGAAAACCCAGGGGCAGCATTAACTTCTGATTGTCGTGGAAATCTTCATAGGCTACATAAAGAGTTTCAAGATCAGTATGGACTAGATATGCGCTGTGGAACTGAGCCAGAAATGATGTGGCTTAAGCGTGGAGAAGACGGCATGCCAAATGGCGGAGTAACAAAACCAAATTGTTACCATATTGACCAGTTTGAAGAGTTAAGACCAGTATTTATGAAGGTGATAGAGTACTCAGAACAAATGGGCCTTGATATTATTCAAGGAGACCACGAGGATGCTCCTGGACAGTTAGAACTTAACACACAGTTCGATGATGTCTTGCGTAATGCAGACCGTTTAACCACTTATCGTCAAATTTGTGCACAAGTTGCTCGCGAGTTTAATCTGATTGCCTGCTTTATGAGTAAACCATTTATGGGAGTGTCAGCTTCAGGCTGTCACCACAACATGTCTTTATGGAAGGGCGGTAAGGATGTATTCCATCCTGAGATAGCTTCTGGCGATGGGGAGCTCCCAGGTATGCCTGGCTGCTTTACATACAAGGAGGGCGGCGAAAATACCTTCATGCCAGATCCATCAATTGACGAAAAGATGCCTGGACCTATAGGATTAAATTCAATCGGAGGAGTTATAAAGCACCTACCAGCCTTGACCTCAATCGGTTCTTCGACAGTAAACTCTTATCGTCGTTTATGGGATACAGGGTTCTGGGCTCCAATTTTTGCAGACTGGGGTTATCAAAATCGTACTTGTGCGCTTAGAGTTTCTGCTCCAGGACGATTCGAGTATCGCTCTGTAGACTCAATGGTCAACCCTTACTTGATGGGTTCAGCGTTGCTGAAAGCTATGGGAGATGGTATAGACAATGATTTAGACGCTGGTGAGGCTGAAGAACGAAACATTTATGACGCTATGGAGGCAGGTAAAGACGTGAAGAAATTACCTATGACTTTAGGAGCTGCAATGAATGAGCTTGCAAACGATGAAGTAATTAAATCCTCAATGCCGGATGAAATGTACAAGGTTTATAGCCACTACAAGAATGATGAGTGGGAGCGATTCAACCATACAGTTACTGATTGGGATTTGGCAACTTATATAGACTGCTTGCCATAATAGATTTATAGAATTTAATTAATTTAATGTTAACGCTTTTCACCACAGAAAGGCACTTTTAGAGGAGATTATTTATGTGTGGTATAGTTGGATTAATCCATAAAAAGAGCGGTGGTACTGAAAATATCGGCGCTCAAATGACTTCGATGCTTCAGGCACTGAAACACAGAGGTCCAGACTCAACTGGTTATGCCGTTTATGGAGACAATAGCGGCAAGCAGGTTATGCGATTTAAGGTCGCAGAGGGTGCTGACCTGGAAGGTAGTCATGATATTCATGACATAATAAAGGAAAGAATAAAGACCGTTGACTCTCGCTTAAAGCAGCTCGGAGTTAAGGTTAGTAGCAAAAAATCTCCAACTGAGTATGCCCATCGATATGAGATTGATTTCTCAGGAGACATGAAGAAAGTTGCAGACTTTATTGAAGATATTGAGGGTGTCGAGATACTCTCGATAGGTAACTCATTAGAACTAATAAAAGACTTAGGCGATGCAAGTGATGTTGCTGGTACTTATGGGCTGAATAATTTTGATGGCACTCATGGTATTGGACATACCAGGATGGCTACAGAGTCAGATGTCGATATCCGTTCAGCTCACCCTTACTGGGCATACCCCTTTAATGACATCTCCGTTGTCCATAATGGCCAATTGACAAACTACTGGACCAAAAGACGTGAACTAGAACACAAGGGGCACAGGTTTTCTTCAGACTGTGACTCAGAGCTTATAGCTGTATATATCGCAGACAGGATGGATGATGGAGTTGGCCTAGAGGATGCCATGAAAGATTCTGTAGAGTACTTGGACGGTGTATTCACTTATCTAGTGGCAACTAAGGACCAGTTAGGAATGGCCAAGGACGTTATGGCAGCAAAACCTATGGTTGTTTACGAGGGAGATGACATGATCGCATTGGCTTCTGAAGAGGTCGCGATTAGGACACTATTTGATCACCGCATTGAAACATTTGACCCATATCACGGAGAGGTAAAAGTATGGCAACACTAACTAAGGACAAGTCTCATGAAATGGGACTACACGAGGAGGCCTTGAAGGGCCGTACACAGCAACGTTTTTTCTCTGCAGAGGAGAGCGATAATCTTACATATTTTCACTCATTTGATGTGGACACTAGTAAGTCCGCTTCCATTGATGCTCAGGATTTGACACCTACACAGATAAACAAACAAATAAGGGATCTAATGGAGCAAGGAATTGGCGACATTACTGTTGACAATCCAATGTCACGTCATGGTGTGGGTGTGGGTATCTTGAATAGACTCAACCTAACCTTCACTGACAGTTTAGGTTATTTCGGTTGTGGCCTAGTCGATGGCCCAAATATTCACATTAAAGGCAGAGTTGGGTGGTCTTGTGGTGAAAACATGATGGCTGGAACTATAGTAATTGATAGCAACGCTGGGTCAACTTTTGGAGCTGCCCTTCGTGGAGGAGATTTAGTATGCAGAGGAAGTGTTGGTGCAAGAACCGGCATAGATCAGAAAGGCGGAACCATTATTGTTGGAGGAAATACAGGTGCATTTTCTGGCTTCATGATGCAGCGTGGTCGTATGATTGTTTGTGGAGACGCTGGAATGAACCTTGGAGACTCAATGTATGACGGGGTTATTTATGTTGGAGGCGAAGTTGAAGATCTTGGTGTCGACTGTGTCCCTGGAGAAATAACAGAACTAGATATTCGTTACCTGACCTCTAAGCTAGACTTGTATGGAATAAAGACCCCTAATGGTGTTGAAAAGATGAACAAGTATGTTTCAGGAAAACAGCTATGGAACTATGACAAGTTAGAGCCGCACGAGAAGAAGCTGGTTCTTTAATAGTCACTTTTATAATTTATACAAAGGAAATATCATGAGTAAAGAAATAGATGACACTTCAAAACTAGGTAAAAGCTTTATCTTTCCAAAAGAGGTAATTAACGATATCCATATAAAGTCTGATTTGGGTAGATACAGAATGAGAGGTTTCTCTTTATTTAAAAAGATACCTACTTGGGATGACCTTACCTTTATGCCGGGCACATTAACCAGGTTTGTAATTGAGGGATATAGGGAAAAATGTTTAACAAAAACCATTATCGGGCCGCAGGCTCCACGTCCACTCGAACTAGACATACCGATATATATTACTGGAATGAGTTTTGGTGCACTCAGTTATGAAGCTAAAACTGCGCTAGCCCGCGGTGCTACTATGGCCGGTACTGCTACATGCTCTGGCGAGGGCGGGATGATACCTGATGAGAGGCGTTACTCAAGTAAATGGCTTTATCAGTGTATTCAGTCACGATATGGATTTAATCCGAATCACTTAAGGTTAGCCGACGGTATAGAGTTTTTTATTGGGCAGGGCTGTAAGGTGGGCTTAGGAGGTCACCTAATGGGTCAAAAAGTAACTGACCAGGTTGCAGAAATGAGGTCATTGCCAGCAGGCATTGATCAGCGCTCTCCAGCAAGGCACCCCGATTGGCTTGGTCCAGATGACTTAGCTCTAAAAATTGAAGAGATACGCGAGGCTACTGATGGGCAGGTTCCAATTCAGTTAAAGCTAGGAGCTGCACGTGTATATGACGACGTACGTATGGCTGCAAAAACAGGTTGCGATAGTATCTATATTGATGGTATGGAGGGTGGCACAGGAGCTGGACCACATCTAGCAACAGAGGAGACCGGAGTTCCAGGGATTGCCGCAATTCGTCAAGCACGTAAAGCGATAGATGATGTAGGCATGAGTGGGAAAATATCCTTAATATATGCTGGCGGAATACGTAACGGTGCAGATGTCGCTAAGGCTATCGCATTAGGTGCAGACGCAATTGCAATTGGGCACTCAGCTATGATGGCACTTAACTGTAATAGAGACACCCCTGAGGCCGATTATGAGGGAGAGATGGGAGTTAAGGCTGGCGAGTGTTATCACTGCCACACAGGTCGCTGTACTGTTGGTGTTGCTACTCAAGACCCTGAGTTGAGAAAACGTCTTGACCCGGACTCGGCAGCTGAAAGAGTGTATAACTTTCTGCATACACTAGCAATCGAGTGCCAAATGTTTGCACGGGCATGTGGTAAGACAAACGTGCATTCTTTAGAGCCAGAAGATTTGGCCGCATTAACAATGGAGGCCTCGGCTTGTGCGCAGGTCCCTATTGCGGGCTCGCAACACACTGTTGGTCGTCCTGACATGATGCGTTACTAATAGAACAAATGAGGAGAAATTATGAGTAATAAAGAAGAAGGCTATTTTATTGAGACGGACGGCCTAGAATCAGATCGCGAACAAGAGATTGGGCAACACATAGGTTACAGATATGACGTGAACTTAGTTCCTGACCTTAACTTAATTACGCCGTTTTTGCAAAAATATATTGACAAGATGGGGTGGAAGGATCTTAACTGGTTAGAGGATGTTCATATGGGGTATGAAGAGGACCATGCTGCTGTTTTTGATAGAAACATTAATGGTTGGGTTACGGTCCCAGAAACGATTAAGCTCCCAGATAATCAGCAGGAGCGTGATATGATTGCACGTGAATTATTGATCAAGTTTCAGATGTCTGAGAATCATCCAATGGTAGATTTAAATAATGCGTATCGCAAGTTTTAATCTTAGGAGGTTTATTTAACTAAGGAAGTTGAATTTTATTTAGTTTTCAGCGCCTTTTTCCTTTTTTGTGGGCGCTGTAAAACTATTTAAATAAATTACACTTATGGCCGTATGAAAATGTCAAACGTAAGGTACTCTGATGATTCTGAGATTTACCAAATCTATGGTGGTGAGTCGGTATCTTTCGGCATAAATAACGGTGATCAGGTTGAGATAATTGACGTCGAGGGCGACCAACCTTGTAGCCTTGTAGTTATAGATAACAATGGTTCCTGCCTTCTGGACTCGCTGAACTGGGCTAGCAAGCCCGATAACAAAGAAAGTCAAATACCTCAAGAATGCCTTTCAAGCTCAATAGTTGCAACATTAAAGAGCAACAAGGCCAACACAGATAAATTGTCTTGTGTAGATCTTTTTGAGCAACACAGCCCTGCAGATACTCGTCAATCTTTTGGCATTACCAAAGATGGTCTATGTGTGCTAAGTGCTAATGGCGGTCCTATGCTAGTTGACAAGCAGAACACACCAACAGAGATATTAATAAATGTAAACAGATCAAAACCAATACAGCCCACGAAACGACTTCCTGAATCTTTAGGAAAAATTGTATCAGAGCTTAGGGTTACTAATAGTACCGCCAAGTCTTATACTGTTAAGGCGGGCGAGTATATACAAATCATTGATGTTGAGGGTAGGCAGTGCTCAGACTTTCAGGCATTCTCTGTCGATGATTTGAGTAATGGTGTGGTAACTAGTTTGGACCCTACAGTGACAAGGTCAATTATGGGCTCAAGCTATCCAACACCAGGGGTCCATGACAAATTTTATAATCAGAACTCGGTACCTTTTGTTGAAGTAATACATGACACAGTGTGTAGACATGATACATTTGGGCTGGCTTGTAACTCTAAGTATTATGATGATAAAGGCTTTCCAGGGCATATTAGTTGTACAGATAATTTCAATGACGCATTGACAAAGCACGGCATTGAACCCAGACTTAATTGGGTTGCAGTAAATTTTTTCTTTAACACTAATATTTTGGAGTGCCACACTGTTTTTGCTGATGTTTCTTGGTCTAGAGCGGGGGATTATGTATTATTAAGGGCAATGACAGATCTGATTTGTGTCTCTTCTGCATGCCCAGATGACACCTCTTCAGTAAATGACTGGAACCCTACAGATATTCATGTAAGGGTATATGATAAATCGAGTAAATTTTCTTCGGCAACGGCATTTAGACCAGACCCACAAACGATACCTACTATGACAAAAAATACAGGATTCCACAAAAACACTGAAAAACTTACAAGAAACTTTATTGAATATAATGGATACTGGCTCGCTTCAAATTACAATAATCTTGGAGCAATAAAAGAGTACTGGCAGTGTCGAGAAGGTGTAGTAATGATAGACCTGTCACCACTTAGAAAGTTTGAGGTATACGGTCCAGATGCAGAAACCCTTATGCAATACGCCATAACCAGAGATGTACGCAAACTTTCAGTTGGTCAAATTGTTTACACTGCAATGTGTTACGAGAATGGCTGCATGGTTGATGACGGTACACTGTATCGGTTGTGTGATGATACCTTTAGATGGGTTGGCGGTTGTGATGAGGGGGGCAAACATTTAAGAAAAATTGCCAAAGAAAGAAACCTAAAGGTTTGGGTTAAATCTTCAACAGACCAGCTACACAATGTCGCAGTTCAGGGACCAAAAAGTCGTGAAACTTTAGCAAAAATTATATGGACGCCTAAAACCCAATCCACTCTAGAGGAGCTGAATTGGTTCCGGTTAACTGTTGGCAGGATTGGTGGTGAGTTTGGTATCCCGGTTATGGTCTCCCGTACAGGGTATTCTGGCGAGCTTGGGTATGAGGTTTTTGCCCATCCTAAGGATTGTCAGGCTGTTTGGGACGCTATTGCTGAGGCAGGAAAAGAGTTTGGCATATGTCCTTTGGGGCTTGATGCCCTTGATATGTTAAGAATAGAGTCAGGTCTGATTTTTGCTGGATATGAGTTTTGTGACCAAACCGACCCATTTGAAGCTGGGATCTCATTCACTGTACCCTTAAAGACAAAGGAAGAAGATTTTTCTGGCAAAAAAGAGTTATTAAAGCGCAAGAATTCCCCGCAAAGGTTGTTAGTGGGTATAGAATTAAAGGAGAACGAGGTTGCCGAGCATGGGGACGGAGTCTATGTTGGTAAGCAACAGGTTGGTGTTATAACTAGCGCCACTCGCTCACCTATTTTGAAAAAGAATATTGCACTGTGCCGAATTTCAGTTTCAGAATCTGAAATAGGCAATGAAGTGGAAGTTGGTAAGTTAGATGGACATCATAAACGGTTAGCGGCTAAGGTTGTTAGTTTTCCGTTTTATGACCCCCAGAAAACCAGAGTTAGAATGTAGGTTTTTTTGGGTAATGAACGTGCACCTTTAAGCTAAATAGTTTAAAGGTGTCGTGGTTTGATTAATAATGCATTTAGTTGTGTATTGATAATCAATTTGATTTGATTTTTGCTAATAGCATATATTTGTTATTAGAATAAATCAATTAACTATAAAAGGAGAAAGAAATGAATAAGTTAATAAGTAAGGTAGCTGCTGCTGCTATGACTTTGACTTTGGCTACTGTTTCTGGGCAAGCAATTGCTAAAGATTCTAGTAAACCTATTGTCATTCCAGTTCATAACTGGGCAAGTCAAGTTGTAATGGCTCATGTAATTGGTTTAATGTTTGAAAGTATGGGTAATAATGTTGAATTTGTTCCTGCTGACTCTCAAGGAGTATATGAATCAATTCGTAATGGTGACGTAACTATATCCCATGAAGTTTGGCAGTCAAGCTTTGGCGCATCGTTTTATAATGCTATGGATAAAGGCGGCTTAATTGATGTTGGTGATCATGAAGCATTGGCTATTGAAGAGATTGGCGTACCAACATGGGTAATTGATCAAAACTTGTGTCCTGGACTACCAAGCTGGGAAGCTCTAGCTAACTGTCAAGATGTCTTTGCAACAACAGACTCTGGTGGCAAGGGGCGTATTCTGGAAGGTCCATCTAGTTGGCACGGAGACGTGTTCCCTAACCGTATCAAAGGTCTAGGCCTGGATGATCAATACATGGTTAAGTTTGCTGGAACTGGCGATGCTCTTTGGGCAGAACTAGCTGCTGCTAAGTTAGAAGGCCGAGGAACTATTATCTTTAACTGGTCACCTAACTGGACTGATGCAGAAGGATTTACTTTCCTTGAGTTCCCTCCTTATTATGAGGGTTGTAGAATCTCAGAGGGCGGCACCATGGAAACCACTGGTTGTGGTTCAATGCTTGGTTGGCTGAAGAAGGCTGCTCATTATCAAATGCCTAAGAGATGGCCTGCAGCTTACAAAGCGTTTAGTAAGTTATCATTCACAACAACTGATATAGGCCAGATGGCTGCATTAGTTAGTGTTGATGGTATGACTTATGAGGATGCTGCTGCTAAATGGTTTGCTGAACATCAAGATGTTATAGCGAAATTTACTCAGTAAGTCATTTATTTATAGCTTTATTTCTAGGGTTTATTAGAGGAATATAGTTAAGTATAAATACCCCTCCTTTAGGATATTTAATCTAAAGGAGGGATTAACACTGCCTCTGTTTCAGCTTAATTAAAATAGCTGTTCAATTCTTATATTAATTCGAGTTGAATGGGTTTTTGATTATCTCGGAATGGGGGTATCATTTTATTTAATAATTTAAAAACTGATTAGGAAATTATTATGTCTTCTAATGACAGATTATCTCAAAACAAGCATCCTGTTATTAAGTGTGAATCTGTATATAAAATTTTTGGTGAAAATGCAACAACGATGCTAAAAAATGCAAATGGCAATGTTGATTCCAAAGTATTTCAAGATGCAGGGTGTGTGGTAGGTGTAAATAACGCTTCATTTGAAGTGAACAGTGGCGAGATGTTGGTAGTTATGGGTTTATCTGGCTCAGGAAAATCAACACTTCTTCGATGTATATCAAGACTAACAGAAGCAACATCTGGTAGAATTTTTATTGATGGTGAGGACTTAATATCTCTGAACTCTAAAGAGCTAATTGAACTTAGACGCAATAAAATGGGTATGGTGTTTCAAAGCTTTGCCTTATTACCACATAAAACCGTATTAGAAAATATTGCCTTCCCTCTACAGGTCAAAGGTAACAAGTTAAAAGAAAGTATGTCAAGAGCAATGGAAATGGTTGAACTTGTTGGACTTACCGGTCGTGAAAATTACTTTCCAAGGCAACTATCTGGTGGACAGCAGCAACGTGTAGGTATTGCTCGTTCGTTAGCTGTTGAGCCTGACATCTGGTTCTTAGATGAACCTTTCTCTGCTCTGGATCCTCTGATTCGTAAAGAAATGCAAGACGAATTCCTACGACTGCAGGGAGTACTACAGAAAACAATTTTATTTGTAACGCATGATTTTGATGAGGCACTTCGACTTGCTGATCGTATTGCGATTATGAAAGACGGCATCATAGAGCAGCTAGACACACCAGCTAATATTGTCCTTAATCCAGCAACTGAGTACGTTCGAAAGTTTACTGAAGAGGTGCCTAGAGAGAAGGTGCTTAAGATCGAGTCAGTGATGGATACATATAACAGTTCAGAAGAATTAAGCGACCTAAGGGTTTCTAAGGATGCAATTATTGAAACTGTTGCAGTAGATGTTCTTAGTGAAAAGAAGCCAGTTACTGTTGTAGATGATAACGATAAAATTGTTGGCGTATTACACTACTCTAAAGTCATCCGTATGTTGTTTGGCGAAAACGCTAAGAAAACAGAAGAACATTAAATAAAGAATTATGGATTATATAACTAGGCATCATAAATTGTTACAATTTGGTGTGGTATTGATCACATTTTTTATACTCATGTCGATGACCGGTGAGTATAGCGATTATTTGCTTTTACGGGACGGCTTTAACAATAAAGTTGATTCAGGTGAAATACAAGCTGTTGCAGGGTTTTCTGAATCAATTAGTATGATTATGAGGGGTCAGTTACCACCTCAATTCATACGTATACCTGAACTAAACTTTTTCAATCCGGTGATAAGTTCTTCAATAGGCTATCTGTTGACTGCATTATTAATTATTGCTGGGCTTCTATTCAAAGACTATTATGCTGCTACAAAGGTTACGGGAATTTCAGCATTAAATTGGTTTAATAATAACTGGAAAAAACTACCAATCTATGTGTTTATAGCCATTTTTGGCGGATTATTCATTGCGCCTACCCTATTTACATGGTTTTTTTTAGAGCCAACAACAAGTAGCTTTTGGGATTTGCCAGGAATTATTCATAATTTTTCACAGTTTTTGATGTTTGATTTTTGGCTTGTCGAGACCTACGACCCTGAAATTGAAGAGTACGAATACTCTGCAATGATAAAAGAGGTAACTAGGAGTTTTTCTCGCACGCTACTCTTTATTATTGAGTTTATTCGTGAAATTCTTTTAGGTGGAATTAAGACTATCGTCGCTTTTACAAGCTGGGACTGGTCAACTGAAAACAAGTGGGCTCGTTGGCCTGCACTACCATGGACCGTAGTTTCTGCTACCGCGATAATGATAGGTTATGCCCTAAAAGGATGGAAGCTAGCTTTATTGGCCGCTTTTACAACACTATACATTGCGATTTTTGGTCAATGGGAGCCTGCCATGATGACGCTTTCACTGATATTGGTTGCAGCACCAATATCTTTTGTTTCTGGCTTGCTTCTAGGAGTTCTTGCATTCAAAAATCGAACAACTGAAAAAGTACTGGCGCCCATACTAAATATATCACAGACTATGCCACATTTTTCATACTTGATTCCTGTGGGAGTGTTTTTTGGAATTGGAGATCATGCTGGTGCGATTGCTACTATAATTTTTGCTACTCCACCAATGATTCGTCTTACTCTTTTAGGTCTTAAGAGAGTGTCTCCAGAGGTTGTAGAGGCAGGCATGATGAGCGGTTGTAATAATAGTCAACTTTTATTTAAAGTACTGATTCCGTCTGCAAGGTTCGATATTTTAATTGGTGTTAACCAGGTAATCATGCAGTGCTTAGCTATGGCTGTAATTTCATCCTTTATTGGCGCCAAGGGCTTGGGCTGGAATCTGTTGCTTGCAATTAACAATCTTTGGGTAGGAGTTGCTCTTGAGTTAGGAATTTGTATTGTTTTGATTGCTGTTGTTTTAGATAAATTTTCTCTAGCTTGGGCCAACAAACAAACTGATTATTTTGCTGAACTCCCCTTTATGCAGCGCTATAAATATTACTTATTATTTCTTGTTATCCTGTTTACAGGTATAGTTTTGTCATACATTGGCACTTTTATCTTTAAGGAGGGATTTAATTATTTATATTTAATCCCACACAACAAAGGCCTTAGTACTGCTGGCTATTTGCAGTCAGGCATTGATTGGTTTTTAGAAACTTTTTTCTGGAGTTTACAAGGCTTTAATAAGTGGTTAATTGTAGATGTGTTATTACCAATGAGAGCTGCATATCTCTCTATGCCCGTTATTGCAACCTTTACGTTGGTAATGGGTGTTGGCTATATTGTTGGGGGCATTAGGTCGTCACTTATTGTCGGTGGGTTTATGCTATTTATTGCCCTTACAGAGTGGTGGGATAGGGCTTTAATTACATCATACACTGCAACTGTTGCAGTTGTTGTTTCAAGTGTTATAGGTATAACTGCTGGCTCATTGTCTGCTAGAAGTGCAAGAGCAAGTAAAATAGTATTATTGGTTTGTGATACCTTTCAAACCCTTCCTTCTTTCATCTACCTAATTCCAGTAATTATACTATTTGGTATAACCGACACCTCTGTGGTGATAGCGATGATTGTATATGCGACTGTTCCCGCTACCCGTTTCACAATTGAGGGCCTAAGGAGTGTGCCAGAATCTTTACAAGATGCAGGCTCGATGTCAGGTGTTAACAGTTTACAGAGGTGGCTTACAATTGAGTTGCCTTTGGCTTTTCCTCATATTATGCTAGGCTTAAATCAGACCGTTATTTATGCCTTGTTTATGGTTGTTATTGGGGCTTTGATAGGCACTGAAGGTCTAGGACAAGGGATCTTGGAGTCATTATCAAACAAGCAAGGTATAGGTAAAGGACTTATGCTGGGTTTTTGTATTGCCTTTATTGGTTTAGCGGTAGATCATATAGTCACCGTTTGGGCGAAAAAACGCAAACAAGATTTGGGGATAGTATAGATAGTATATTTTTTATAAATAGAGCCAATCAAGACAAAGTCCTAGTTATTGTTGTTGCTATACTTTGAAGGATATGGTAACTCTTATATTGTTAATTTAATTCAACACATTATGAATTTATATTAATAACGTTACTATTGTTAAGTGTATTATTATGGCCTCAAATTAAGTTAGTGTTTAATTTATTGTTTGTGAGGGTAAATGAATGAATAAAAGAGTAGCAATAATAGGTACCGCGCCTTCCGGTTTAGCACAACTAAGGGCTCACATTCCTGGCTTGGAAGAACAACAAGAAAGAAGATATCATGGCATTTAGAAATAAACCTCATAAATCTTTGATGACTGGAACCCAGTCACCCCCGCATCATACTCCATGGGTTGATGCATTGGATGATTCACTTGAATCGTATTTAAATATATAAACAAAATAAATAAAATGCAAATAATTGACGGAAAAAAAATTGCTCAGAGTCTAAGGGCAGATATTGCAAAGGAAGTAAAAGGCTTTAGTCGTCCGCCTGGATTGGCTGTCATATTGGTAGGCCATGACCCAGCATCAGAGGTGTATGTAAGGAACAAAGCAAAAGCATGTGTTGAGGTCGGCTTTTATTCAGATCAGCTTCATAAGTCTGCAAATATTACTCAGGAGGAACTGTTATCGGAAATACGTCGCCTGAATGACCATGAAACAATCGACGGCATATTGGTACAGTTACCCTTACCTAAACATATCGATGAGAATGCTGTAATTGAGGCAATCATTCCTGAAAAAGATGTTGATGGCTTTAGTAGCGAAAATATTGGTAAATTAATGCAAAACAAACCATTCATTAGGCCGTGTACTCCTAAAGGCGTGATGACAATGTTAAGGTCGATAAACTACAACCTTAAAGGCAAAGACTGCGTAATTATTGGGGCCTCAAATATTGTTGGTAGGCCTATGGCAATGGAGCTATTAAACTCAGGAGCAACAGTCACTATCTGTCATAGTTCCACCAAAGATACTGCGCAAAAAGCTAAAGATGCGGACGTTATTATTGCTGCTGCGGGTGTGGCTCATCTTGTTAAGGATAACTGGGTCAAGGATGGAGCCGTTATTATTGATGTTGGCATAAACAGGCTTGATAACGGGAAACTTACAGGAGATGTTGACTTTGAATCTGTCAAGGATAGAGTTCACGCGATAAGTCCTGTGCCTGGTGGTGTTGGTCCTATGACAATAGCTACACTATTAGAAAACACAGTTACAGCATATAAGGCAAGACAATAGCTGTAAAATTATTTTCAAAGTTGTAAGTTATTTAGCTATTCCTGTGGTTATTAACTTGTGTAGCAACCCAGTGATGGAATGTGTGTGTAGGATTGTCCATTACAGGGGAGAACTTACCGCCATCAAAATGAATTCCATAGCGACCCCTCTGCATCCCCTCAATCACGCCCACATCCTCTAAGAATACAGACTTCCAGAACTCTGAGTTGACAGCTTTGAGATGTTCAAGGTGTCGCATATTATTAGGCTCTTTTGCGTAATAAATTGATACATGTTCAACAGTTTTAGATGTTCCGATAGGCTCAAGAATGATGTTATAGACATGATCTCTATGAACACCTAGCAATACATTTGGATAAAAGCAAATATATTCACTACCAGTGTCCCACTTACTGCACAAATTTTCAAAATCTGGAAAAGTATCTCCAGAATCGCTTTTCAGTTGCGAGTACACGAGCGATCCCTGACCAGAAAAGTGACCCTTCTCTTCAATGTGATAGTGATCTTCAATCTTAGATATCTTGTTAAGTTCAGGATGTACAAAGGGCAGGTGATAGCTTTCAGCGTAATTCTCAACAGCCAACTTCCAGTTAGTGCTTACGGTGAGCGAGAATGACGAGTTTTCCCCTCCATAATGAATCGGCTGCTGAAACTCTTCCCAGCGCTTAATAACTTTAGAGGCGTACTCAACGAACTCGGGCGCGTTGTTAGATATATTTACAAAGACAATGTCTTGCCATACATAAGACCTTATTGTTGATAAGCCGAACTCAGAATGGTTTATGGCCTCATGCGTGTTTGATTTGACCCCTCCAGCCATAGGTGTTGCGCACAGTTCGCCATTCAACTTATAGCACCATGCATGGTATGGACAAGTAATAACACCTGAAACTGTGGTTTTTTTCTCTACTAATATCATCCCGCGGTGGCGGCATGTGTTTTGGAATACATTAACGGCACCAGTTTCACTCCTTATCATTACTAGAGGCATACCAACAAAGTCAATCGGCTTGGCGTCTCCAACATTAGGAATATCTTTAGCAGTCCCTATTGCAGACCAATTGTTAAACAGGACGGCCTGTTTTTCTTCTGCAAAAACTTCGTCATTAATGTAGTGATCATTAGGGAGACCTTTGGCAGATTCTATAGGGCTAAGCACTGCATCCAGGTTGGTTAATGGGGTCGCTGACATGGCTATAATATATATAAAAACAATTAATGTTACATGCAGCGTGAGGGCTTATATGCAAATAAATTTGTTGGTAATTGTTGAAATGATTTCAACAAGAACATCAAATTACAATTATTATGGGGACTGTATCAGAAAATTTCTAAGAGTTATTACATTTTCTGATAGGAGCTCTTCATTGTCACTGGTGATATATATTGCTGAAGGGGCTGGGGTTGAGGTTCTCCCAAGTATTACAAGTTCGCCGCTATCTAGTTTAGGCTTAAGTAGGTGCTTCCATCCCAATACAATACCAACATCGTCACTGGCAGCTTGAAGTGCAATCATATAGTTATTTAAATGATTGCCATGCGCAATTTTGCCTTTATATCCCAAAGAACTGAACCAAGAAAACCAGTTAGACCAGTTCTTGTTTTTTGCTCTAAGATGTAGTAATGGGAGATGGGCTAGTTCTTCTATCGAGGGGTCAGGGTGTTGTTGTTTAAATTTAGGGCTACACACTGGAACTAGTTCGTCATGGAATAGTGTGTGTTTCTGAGTAGACTCGTTCTCAACATAGCCATAACATATCTGTAAATCAACAGCAACACCTTGAGAATCTGGGTTGTCAGTTATATGTTGATTTACTGGGATTTCAGGGTTCTCTTTCCAGAACTGTGACAGGCGAGGAGTTAACCATAAACTGGAAACAGCAGTGGTACTAGATATCGCCACATCTTGATTGCTGGCAGACCTCTTTAAATTTGATAGAGTAGAAGATATTGAAGAGAAGCTACTTTGTAGAACCATAAACAAGGACTCGCCCTGGTCTGATAAATTTTTTTTATGGTGCTTACCATCAAATAGTGGAAAGCTTAGTTCATCTTCCAGATATTTTAGTTGGTGGCTAACCGCACCAGGCGTCACCCCGAGTTCTTCGGCCGCTTTTTTAAAATTACGATTACGTGCGGCAGTCTCAAATGTGGCCAGAGAAGTTAGTGAGGGCAGTTTATAGTGTCTTCTAGACATTAGTTTATATAATGTATTTAGTTGAATATAAGTATACTTTAGGATGAATACGCATGTCAAATGGTTTATATATTCTGCATAATAATACAAACATCTCGTTAACCTTAAGTTATTAATATATAGGGAATTATGTAGCTTAATATGATAAGTTATAGCGATACCAGTTAATCATAATAATAAAACTTAAGTAACCATAAACTTTATATTAATTCACTGTTGTTTGAATATTATTGATTGTACTTATTGCCTAACAAGTGATAATGGTTCTTAAAGATTAATTCTAAATTGGGGGACAAAATATGGCTTTACCGAAACATTCTGAGTACGTAATTGTTGGGGCTGGAATCCATGGCCTATCGACTGCATGGCGTTTAGCTGAAAAATTAAAAGCTTCTGGAAAAAGTGTCGAAGACCGTGTAGTTATAATTGATAAGTCAGGTATAGCGGCAGGGGCTACTGGTATAGCCTGTGGAGTTGTTCGTAATAATTATTTTCAACCAGCAATGCGCAAACTAATGGCACACTCTGTTAGTGTTTGGGAGAGTGACCCTGAAGCGTTTAGCTACCATCCTGTTGGTTATATGCAGATCTCATCTGAAAGTATGCGAGACGATGTTAGACAAATTCACGCAGAACAGCAAGCGATTGGATATGAGAGCGTATTTATTGAGGGTGAAGAGGAGTCACGTGAGTACATGCTAAATATGTTCGATGACTGGCAGGCAAAAGGAATAACGTCTGTACTACACGAAAAGAAAGGTGGCTATGCAAACAATACCAAAGCCATGTATGGCTTAGCCAATAAAGTTGAAGCGCTAGGTGTAAGAATAATTACTGGGGTCGAGGTGACAGGTTTTACTAAATCAGATGACACCGGAGCAGTGACATCTATAGAGACAAGTCAAGGCAGTATTGGGTGTGACCAAGTTGTAATAGGTGCAGGTCCATGGGTTCGCGATTTTTGGGATATGCTTAATCTTCCTAAACAGATAGAAGTAAAGGATCTTGATGGTAATGTACATCAGGATGTCGATATGTGGCGCTTCTGGCAATTAGAAGAGGGCGTGTTGAGGGTTGAGCCAGAATTATTACAAACAAATGACGGTAAAATGCCACCCGTTTTGCATGTTGATACCGATGCCCCTTTGTATTCAGATGTAGATGGTTCTCTTATAACCGATAAGTTATGGGGCATATACTATAAACCGGACTGGCATTTTGGCGGTATCCAGGGTGGTGCAGCGCCATATAAGGTGGATAAGTCTGCTGAAGCTGTTCAGATAGATCCATACGGCCCTTCTAGCCCTGAGTTTGTTTCTGGACCTGAGTTTGCACATATGTGGGTTTCTGCTCTTGCACACTGCCACAAAAGGTTTGAAGGCACAATGCCGAAATATCACAGAGAGCCATCGGGAGGCATAGGTTGCTTTACTGCAGACAGTTTCCCTGTAATCGACACGTTCAACGGGAACGTCACTATTATTGCTGATAGTAATCACGGCTACAAAATGTTGGGTTTGGGTTGTCTAGTTGCCGAAGAAATCTTAGGTGAAAAACAAGAATTGCTAGAGCCATTTAGGTTTTCACGCTTCAAAGAAGGTAAATTACACCCTGTATCAAATAGCCCTTATCCTTGGAGTTAATTTGTGAACAAAACACGTTACTCGGCATTAAAAGTTTTAAAGGAAGCGTTAACCGGGCATAAGGGCTGGGAGCCTGTATGGAGGGACGCAGAACCTAAATCCGAGGGCTACGACGTAATCATTGTTGGTGGTGGCGGACATGGTCTTGCTACTGCCTATTATTTGGCAAAAAATCATGGCATCACTAATGTAGCTGTTCTGGAACGTGGCTGGATCGGTTCTGGTAATGTCGGCAGAAATACAACTATCATTCGTTCAAACTACTTGCTCCCAGGTAATGAGCCATTCTATGAGCTATCTATGCAGTTATGGGAAAACTTAGAGCAAGACATTAACTACAACGCTATGGTTTCTCAAAGGGGCATCATGAATTTAATTCATTCCGATGCACAAAGGGATGCTTTCGTTCGACGTGCAAACGCAATGCTATTCGCAGATGCAGGTGCGGAGTACTTAAATAGGGACGATATAAAGGATAGATACCCATTCTTAGATTTAACAAACTCACGATTCCCAATTAAGGGCGCTCTAGCTCAACCGCGCGGAGGAACGGTCAGGCATGACGCAGTAGCGTGGGGCTATGCAAGGGCTGCTAGCGACTTGGGCGTCGACATAATACAGAACTGTGAAGTTACAGGTTTCAAAATAAATAATGGAACATGTTCAGGAGTACTAACGACTAAGGGAGAGGTAAAGTCAGGTCGTGTGGCTGTATGTGTTGCAGGCTCTTCAGGAAGAGTTATGGCCAAGGCAGGTATTAAACTGCCAATCGAAAGCCATGTATTGCAGGCCTTTGTTACTGAAGGATTGAAGCCGGTCTTAGACAATGTAATTACTTTCGGTGCAGGGCACTTTTATTGTTCACAGTCTGATAAAGGGGGGCTTGTATTTGGAGGCGATATAGATTCCTATAACACCTACGCACAGAGAGGTAACTTGCCAGTAGTTGAGGATGTATGTTCTGGTGGTATGGCGATAATGCCAATGATAGGGAGAGCTAGATTGTTGCGCTCCTGGGGAGGCATTATGGATATGTCTATGGACGGATCACCTTTCATAGATAAAACTGAAATTGATGAACTGTATTTCAATGGTGGTTGGTGTTATGGAGGCTTCAAAGCAACACCAGCTAGTGGATATTGTTATGCACATTTACTAGCTACCGGTAACCCTCATGAAGTTGCAGGTGCTTACCGTCTAGATCGCTTTAGGCGTGGCGCAATGATTGACGAAAAGGGTGTTGGTCCTCAACCTAACCTACATTAAATATAACACTATGATTATTAACCACCCACTATTAGGACCAAGAGACTCAGAAGAGTTCGTGTATCTCGGTTCTACAGATTTGATTAGCAGGCCTGACTGGGATAGCGATACTGCCGCTGAAGATTTTCACCAGTATCAGTACATTAGGGAGAATTTGGCTGGAGATAATTCTGAATTGTGGTACCACGAGCAGGGTGACCAGTCCTGGCTGGTTGTAACTCGAAATACTTTGACCCATGAAATCAAGAGAGTTGAGTTGGCTACTGATTTTGCCAGAAAAATAGGAAGATCAAGATGAGCCAATTAAACAGAATCAAGGGCGGCCTAGTAGACCACAGTACTGAGTTGTCGTTTACTTTTAATGGCCAATCATTGAAAGGGTATGAGGGTGACACACTGGCATCAGCACTTCTTGCCAATAACAAGCATTTGGTTGGGCGTTCATTTAAATATCATAGACCTCGCGGGATCTTTACAGCCGGATCGGAAGAGCCTAATGCTATTATGGAGATTGGTAGTGGGGCATACCAGGAACCAAATACAAGAGCAACAGTCACACAACTATATGACGGACTAACGGCAAAAAGTCAAAATCACAGAGGCCCACTGGGATTTGATTTTATGGCAATAACTGACATGTTGTCACCACTACTAAGTGCTGGTTTCTATTATAAAACCTTTATGTGGCCTAAAGCTTTTTGGGAAAAGCTTTACGAGCCAGCTATTCGATATTCTGCCGGACTTGGCAGGCTATCAAAGCAAGAGGACCCTGATACTTATGACAAGGGTTTCCGTTATTGCGATATCTTGATAATTGGTTCGGGCGCTTCTGGCTTATCTGCTGCACTGACAGCGGCAAGTTCTGGAGCCAAAATTATTCTAGCCGATGAAGACTTCTTAATGGGAGGTAGGCTGAACTCTGAGACTGACAAAATTGATGGGATCCCTGGACACGAGTGGGCCAAGAAAGCTATTGAGAAACTCCAAGACATGAATAATGTAACTGTTATGCCCGACACAACAATTTTTGGAGCCTACGACCACGGCATTTATGGTGCTATTGAGAACAGAGCAAGTGAGGCGAGAGGCAACAAAGATAAGCCTCGCCAAGTTAACTGGAGGATCTATACCAAGCGCACAATTTTGTGTGCAGGAGCAACAGAAAGAGCTATTGCGTTTGGCAATAATGATAGACCAGGCATTATGCTTTCAGGCGCAGTTAGGTCATATTTAAACAGGTTCTCAGTAGCGACAGGTGATGATATAAGTGTATACACAAATAACGATGATGGTTGGAGAACAGCTAGGGACTTAAGGAACAAAGGGATAGCAGTTGTAGCAGTTATAGATAGTCGAAAAATAAAGCCAGTAATGGAGATTAAAGGCGCCAAGTTATTTATGAACACTGATGTCGTTAATACCAAGGGAAGGAAAGCATTAAAGTCAATCCAACTCTCTAATGGGGAAACAATAAGTACTGATACTTTGGCAGTTTCAGGCGGCTGGAACCCTAACCTACACTTAACCTGTCACCACCGAGGTGTGCCTAGATATAGCTCTGAAATATGCTCCTTCGTTCCAGGCGAGGCCGCTCCAGAAGGTATGAGTGTTGCTGGACGGGCAAATGGGACTATGGTTCTTGCGAAAGCAATTGAGGAAGGCCACAATAGAGGAATTGAAGCTGCACAAAGTTTAGGGTTTAGTGCACAGAAATCAGAACACGCTAAAACAACTATCGTTAATTATAACGTTTCCGCTCATTGGAGCGTTGAGAGTGGCACTAATAGGGCTTGGGTAGACCTTCAAAATGATGTCACAGCAAAAGATATAAAGCTTGCCAATCTAGAAGGCTTCAAGTCGGTAGAGCATGTAAAAAGGTATACCACTTTGGGTATGGCAACTGACCAAGGCAAAACTGCAAACGTTCTAGCTATAGGGGTTATGTCTGAAAATTTAGGTAAGTCAATTGAAGATACCGGTACAACTATATTTAGGCCTCCGTATTCTCCTGTTGCTATAGGTGCCTTTGCTGGAAGGAGAAGAGCTAAGGAGTTTTATCCAACACGCTACACTCCTAGCCACAAATGGGCCGATGAGATTAACGCCGTTTTCGTTGAGGTGGGTATGTGGTATCGTGCTCAATGGTTTCCAAGACCAGGTGAAACATTCTGGAGAGACTCTGTAGACCGCGAGGTCAAACAAACGAGAGCTTCGGTAGGTGTTTGTGACGTTACTACTCTAGGCAAAATAGACCTAAAGGGTTCCGATGTCTCTGAATTCTTGAACCGTGTATATGCTAATGCATTTGCAAAAGTTCCTGTAGGTAAAACTCGCTATGGGTTGATGTTGCGTGAAGACGGTATGGCTATGGATGACGGTACAACAGCTAGGCTTGCAGAGGACCACTTTGTCATGACAACAACAACCGCCAATGCGGTTAGTGTTTATCGGCATTTACAGTTTTGTCACCAATGCCTATGGCCAGACTTAGATGTGCACATGATCTCAGTGACAGAGCAATACGCACAGTACGCTGTTGCAGGGCCAAACTCAAGGAAACTGTTACAAAAAATTATCGATCCAGAGTTTGACATTTCGAATGAAGCATTTCCTTTCATGGGTGCCGCTGAAATAACAGTATGCGGAGGTACGCCAGCAAGATTATTTAGAATATCCTTCTCTGGCGAGTTGGCTTATGAAATAGCAGTACAGAGTCGCTATGGCGATTCATTGATGCGCACCATTATGGAGGCCGGTGAAGAGTTCGATGTTGTCCCTTATGGTACCGAAGCTTTGGGTGTAATGAGAATTGAAAAAGGTCACGCTGCTGGGCCTGAATTGAATGGACAAACTAGTGCATATGATTTGGGTATGGGTGGAATGATTTCTGGCAAGAAGGACTTTATTGGCTACACTTTAGGTCTAAGAGAAGACTTACAAATAAACGACAGAATGCAGATGGTTGGGTTCAAGCCAGTTAATACTGACGAGCTCTTACAGGCAGGATCGCATCTAGTCGGACTTAATGATGAGCCAACAACATTCACAGATCAGGGATGGATCTCGTCTTGCATATATTCACCCATAATGGAGCACTATGTTGGTTTGGGATTTATAAAGAATGGCAGAAACAGGAAAGGTGAGACTGTTCGAGCTGTGGATTTATTAAGGGGCAACGATGTCAATGTGGAGATTGTAAGTCCACACTTCGTAGACCCGGAAGGGGAACGTTTACGTGTCTAACTATACTTTAACAAAACTTACGCCACTTGATGGCGCGAAACATGAATTTGAAGGACTCAGTATTAGTGAGATTACTGACAAGTCATTAGTTATGCTCGCTATACCGAGTGACAAGTCTCAGGATATAGCTGGAGCACTTAACAGTTCTTGCGGTTTATCTATTCCCGATATGTGTAGATCTACTATTTCAGATGACGGCTCGATTACACTATGGAGACTACAAAAAAACCAACTCATGGTTTATTTTTCATACCCTGAGGATGGCGCAGAGTCTTACCTAATAGATAAATTTAATGCGCCTGCATATTACACAGACCAGTCTGATACATGGGCCATGATACGTGTAAGTGGTGTAGAGTCCTGTAAAGTTCTTGAGAGAATATGCCCACTAGATTTAGATCCAAATATTTTTAGTGTAGGCAGTGTCTCACGAACAGTGATGGAACACATTGGTACGATAATATATAAAGACAGTAAAGACTCATTTGTACTTCTTACTATGCGATCTTTTGCAATATCAATGATGCACGCACTCGAAGTGTCTGCCAAGAATGTGCTATAGATTATTGATATAAAGTATTAAGTCACTCAAACAACATTAATTAAACTAAGGAAATAAGACATGAAATTATTTATTAGCTCCGCAGTGATATCTGTATTTACAGCATTCTGTTTAACCATTTCAAGCCAAACAAGGGCTCAAGATTATTCTATCTCGGTTAATCAGCTCGAAAACATACAAGTCACTATAAGTAGAGCTGATTAGTCGTCTGAACTGATTGGTTCTGGAGCAAGCACTTGCCTGTTCCCAGCGCTATTCATAGTGCTAACAACTCCGCTAGATTCCATGTCTTCGATTATTCTGGCGGCTCGGTTATAGCCAATACGCATACGCCTTTGTAGACTAGAAATAGATGCCCTTCTGCTAGTAGTAACAATTTGTACAGCCTCATCATACAGAGGGTCAAGCTCACCTGTTCTAGCTGAGCCACTATTGCTTCCACTAGCAGTTTCTTCTGATTGAGCGTTGAGTATCCCTTCAAGGTAATTAGTTTCAGAACTATCTCTAAGGAACTTAACCACACGCAATATCTCGTCATCGTCGACGAATGCACCATGAATACGAGTTAGGTGAGAAATGCCTGGTGTCATATATAGCATATCACCCATACCCAGAAGCTGCTCTGCGCCACCCTGATCAAGTATGGTGCGAGAGTCAACCTTGCTCGACACTTTAAAGGCAATACGTGTTGGTATGTTAGATTTAATCAGACCAGTAATAACATCTACACTCGGCCTTTGTGTTGATATGATTAGATGTATACCTGCAGCGCGTGCCTTCTGTGCCAAACGAACAATTAGTGCTTCAACCCGTTTAGCTTTTGCTCTGTCATCCTGCTCAAGAGCTCCTAGCATATCGGCGTACTCATCGATAACCAGCATTATTTGTGGGAGAGCCTCTAATTCGGCGGCAGTTTCGCCTTCTAGGGCCGTGTTTGAATTGAATGAAGGGTCAAGTAGAGGCTTGTTTTTTGCTTTTGCCTTGTTAAGTTTTTCATTAAATCCGTCAATATTTCTAACCCCAAACTTAGCCAACAAAGAGTACCTACGCTCCATCTCATTCACGCACCACCAAAGAGCGCTAGCAGCTTCATTCATGTCAGTCACTACTGGCGTTAATAGGTGTGGTATGCCTTCATAGCAAGCCAGCTCGACAATCTTGGGGTCTATCATTATTATACGAACCTGGTCCGGCCTGGCCTTAAACAGTACACTCAATATTATTGCATTTATGCCGACAGATTTGCCCATCCCTGTTGCACCGGCAACCAAAAGGTGAGGCATCTTGGCTAGATTATCTATAACTGGTAGACCGTTTATATCCTTACCTAATGCCATAGTTAACGTTGAGTCGGATTTACTAAATTCGTCAGTAGAAAGTATCTCTTTTAGATTGATTATTTCACGACTGGTGTTGGGTATTTCTAGTCCAATAACTGGCTTTCCAGGGATAACGTCAACAATACGTACGCTCTCAACTAGTAAGGCGCGGGCTAAATCTTTGTGTAGGTTTATTATCTGACTTACCTTGACTCCGGGCGCCAGTGATAGTTCAAATTGAGTTACGACAGGTCCAGGGGTTACCGTTGTTATTGATACGTCAAAACCAAAATCCCTGAGTATGATCTCAACTTGACGCGACATATCCTCTAGTGATTGCTTAGAGTAGCCAGAGCTACTTATGGCCGTGTCGTTTAATAAGTCTAGTTGTGGAAGCCCGGTAGATGTAGCAGTATTGAATAAGTTTGCTGGCTTAGTAGATGGCACAGGTTTTATAATTTTTTTTATGCCTTTAGTTTTTTTTGTTTTGGGTGTAGCAGCTGCTGAAGTTACAGTTGCTACTGGAGAGTTAGGCCTCTTTGGCGTTATGGAAACCCTAGCGGCTCTTGTGGCTCTCTTTTTTATACGTCTCTCTTGAGCCTTTGAAAAATAATTAGAGAAATAGTTACCAATAGAATAGATTAAATCGAGCCACGACTTTGTGCTAGCAATGCTAAAGCTCGCCATTATGATTCCTATATATATAATAAGAGAGGCCGAACCAAAAAGAACCCCAAAATATTCATGCATGGTAAAGCCGATATAGCCCCCAGCAGGGTCATCTATATTCTGCGCTAAAAATGCCGTAGTAAATGCTATAAGAACAATGAAAGAGGAAAAGCGTAGCCCTAAAATTAGCCTACTTGTGGATGTTTGACCGGATTGTTTGTGTATGTTATATCCCAAACGCATAATTGCTAAAGGTATAAGGTAGGCTGCATAACCCAAAACAGACAATGATATGTCGCTTAAATATGCTCCAAAAACACCGGCAAGATTGTATACAGGCTCTACAAGTTCAACGTCTCCAGACCAAGGGTTTTCTGATGGTGAAAAACTCGCAAGCGCAACTATATATGCAAGACCAATTGCAGACAAAGAAATAAAATAAACTTCACTAACTATTCTTGAACGAGGTTTAAGCGTACCGCTTGTAGATTTTATTTTATGGTTATTTTTCAATTTGATTCAGCAGCCTGTTAATTGATGTCAGAATTATTACTACTAGATTGGAATTAATTAGGTGCTTCTATTATAATATCTCGGATTATGTATAAGTATAAAGTATTCAAATGAGTGAAAATAAACATTGTAAGGTATTGATTGTAGGTTCAGGTCCGGCCGGATATTCTGCTGCCATATATAGTGCTAGGGCTAATCTAAGCCCAGTTATTGTTAGTGGGATTGAACAGGGAGGACAGTTGATGACAACAACGGATGTAGATAATTGGCCAGGCGACAATGACGGTGTACAGGGCCCTGAACTTATGGAGCGTATGAAAAAACATGCGGAACGGTTTAATACTGAAATTATTAATGACTATATAACTAGTGTTGATTTTTCAAAAAGACCATTCTCATTAACTGGCGGCAACACTAATTACACAGCAGATGCAGTAATAATAGCGACAGGAGCAACGGCACGATACTTGGGGCTAGACTCTGAAGAGGAGTACAAAGGTAGAGGCGTTTCTGCTTGCGCAACTTGTGACGGATTCTTCTATAGAAATCAAAAGGTTGCAGTAATAGGTGGCGGCAACACAGCAGTTGAAGAGGCTCTTTATTTGTCAAATATTGCAGACCATGTAACAATTGTACACAGGCGTGACAAGTTTTCTTCAGAGAGGATTCTCTCGGACCAGCTTATTGAGAAATCAAAAACAGGAAACATTAGCATTGAATATAACCACAACCTTGAAGAAGTTCTTGGAGACGCAATGGGTGTTACTGGTTTACGCCTAAAGGGTAATGATGGGAGTAAAAAAGAGATAGACGTGCATGGCGTATTCATTGCCATTGGGCATGCTCCAAATACTGCTATTTTTGATGGTCATTTAACAATGAAACATGGCTATATTGAGGTTCAGAGTGGGACCGAAGGTAACGCTACACAGACAAGTATTGAGGGCGTATTCGCTGCCGGAGATGTTGCTGATCATGTTTACCGTCAAGCCGTAACTTCTGCAGGTTCAGGCTGTATGGCTGCATTAGATGCAGAGAAGTTTTTAGGCGAATAAACGATTATTTATTAGTATAATTCTAGGTATTAATATATTATTAAACGTGTATATGTTAATAATATACAGTTATATGGGCTTCAGTTATATATCTTCTTTGGAGCCTGAATTGACTACTACCTAACAACCATAACACTAGGAAAAAATAAATTAATGAGCAAAGTTAAATGGACTTCAGATACAGGAATAGGTATAGAAGAAGTTATAAAGCCTAAACCTACACCAAAACGAGTTAGTTATCTTGACAGACTGTTAAGGTTTCTAAAATTTAATAATAAAGAAGAGCCGTATAGTAGTTAGTACAATTCCCTGTGCACCTAAGTGGGGGTGTCTATCCTGAGGTTTTTCTTGGTGTAAACTTTGTGTGCAATTATGTGCACTTTTGAGCATATATACAGTCTTTATCGAAGTATTATTTATTGATTTTCTGGTTAATAATATGATTATTTATGTTTACCGTCAAGCCGTAACTTCTGCAGGTTCAGGCTGTATAGCTGCATTAGATGCAGAGAAGTTTTTAGGCGAATAAACGAATATTTATTGGTATAATTCTCACTTCTGGCCACATAGCTCAGTTGGTAGAGCAAGGGACTGAAAATCCCTGTGTCCCTAGTTCAATTCTAGGTGTGGCCACCACTAATTACATTCCAATCATTATTTAAAGTACTCCTAATTGGGTTATGTTCAACATATTTATTGATGATGCATTCAAAGTTTATAAATAATTTACATTAGTATACGCATATATTATTATAGTGTGATATAATATTCTCAAGTCGCCACTCTCCCCCAAGATTTGTCTCTCCTCAAGAAGAGACAGCTGGCGACTTACCTAGATATATTTAACCTTCAATTGCAGTTACGACAGTACTACTATTAGCATCGCTTGTGTGAGAATAATCTCCACGAACACGTATCAGTAGTTGTTTTACTTCAGGAATTGAACTTGTTCTGGAAATAAATGTGTAGCCATTATAGCTAAGTGTGACCCGAAAACCTTTCAACGATTTAGTATTATTTCTTGTATAGTTGAAGCGCCAACAATCCTGCTGAATCACTTTACCCATGCATGGCGCTACTGACTTTTCGAGGCTATGGTTAAGGTATATAGGTTCAACTGATGTTATATCTGCAAGTATTACTTGAGTTTTTGCATGGACGTAATTGGGATACAGGAGAAGAGCAAACAGAAGAAGAGGTAGATAAATATAAATAACCGAATTAAACAATTTGTTCATAAAAATCCCTTTAAGTAAAAACTATATTACTAATCTATAATATTATGGTATAATAATATATAGGAAATCATTATCTCCCCCAAGATTACTTAAGTGATTTTCTAACCGGTGGTCGTTTTTTTACTCTCCTCAGATTTGATTAGGCGACCACCCCTCCTCAAGATATTACGATACATCATAAACAGTTCTGTAATCTTTGCAAGATTATCATTAAAGCGTAATTTTATAATATTGTAATACCCTAATCATCTTGCAGAGTAATTAACTAAGAGCCAAAAAGAAATAATAATTAATGGAGAGTGTCAGGGCTAATATAGTCTTGCTTAGATGGCTGTAAAACTTCTTGAATGAACAAAGTTCCCATACGAACAAATTCAATTATTTCACTAAGGTCTTGTGCGTTCTGTTCGTCCTCTAACATATCAACGTCAAGCTTTGAAATCTCGCTAAAGTCTTTGATCATTTCCAAGACCTCCTCATCAAGGGTGCTAATTTTATACAACCCAAGGCCAACCAGATACCCTTGACACCACTGTATTAAGGTGTCAGCTTGTTCTCTCAGAGCGCAACTCTCATCAGCAATAAGGAGCTGAAAGTTAAGTGTTGCATCGTTTAATTGGGATATAGTATTGTTATAGATAGCAGCCAACTCTTGTTGTGAGGATTTTTGGTTGACATTTGCAAAGTCTATACTAACTAAAATCTCATTTAACCAGTCATCAAGTTGTATGTCCGGCTTTACGCAAGCAAAGCCACACAATATTCCGTGCGCACTTGAAATAGTTTCGTCAGTGTTCAGGGTGTGAAGGGTGTCTTTGAATAGATCGTAATCGATACTAGCATCCATAGTTATGTCTTACCCGCCAATATTTCCATCGAAGCCATCCTTACAGCAATTCCGTTGGTTACCTGCTGAAGTATTACTGATTGGGGGCCATCGGCCACAGTAGAGTCAATCTCGACCCCACGGTTGATAGGACCGGGATGCATAACTATAGCGTCTGGCTTAGCCAATGATAGTCTTTCTGGGGTGAGTCCGTAGCTGACAAAGTATTCCTGCTCGTTAGGGATATCTGCCTCAATCATGCGCTCCTTTTGTAGCCTTAACATCATCACAACATCACAGTCCTTTAGCCCCAGATCTATATCGTCATAGCAATTAATAGATGAGCACTCTTGTGCATCATATTGTAAAGGTGGAGGGGCAATTAGGCGTATATCAGTAGTACCTAGGGTTTTTAAAGCTTGAATATCTGAGTGCGCTACACGTGAATGTACTATGTCACCAACAATCGCAACAGAAAGGTTCTCGAAACTTTTTTTGTGCTGCCGAATGCTTAGCATGTCAAGCAATGCCTGGGTTGGGTGCGCATTTATTCCGTCACCAGCATTGAGTATAGATACGCCCTTGATGCTTTCAGCAACCAGGTGCGGTAAGCCGTTCTGATTGTGGCGGATAACGAACATGTCAATTTGCATTGCTTCCAGTGTCCTCATAGTGTCAATGATGGACTCATTTTTTTTGGTGGCGGAGTTCTCTAGATCGACATTTATTATATTTGCACTTGTCCTTTTTGCTGCAATTTCGAATGTATTTCTTGTCCTTGTGGATGGCTCAAAAAACAAGTTAGCTATAGACATATTGTCAAGAGCTTTAGATTTTTTTAGGTTGCCATCAGTATCTATTAGGCCGTCAGCTACGTCAAGGATATGGTTTAAGTGTTCTTTAGTTAGGCCCTCTAGACCTAAAAGATGGATTAGCTTACCAGAAGAGTCTAGTTGTATAGCATTGCTAATCTGGTCTGTTTTCATTAAGCCAAGTTTGTAATATTAATTGCGACGAGTACTTATCGACATCACCGCGCCTCGCATTTGGATGGTTATGGCTGTATTTTAGATGTTTTTTTGCTTCGTTTGAGGATAAATATTCATCAACAAAAACAACATCTATACTGTATCGAGAGGACAATTTTCTTCCAAATGATTTGGCAACATAAGTCATCTCTTGTGCCTTACCATCAATATCAAGTGGCAAGCCGACAACAAACAGAGTAACTTTGTGGGCATTTATAATTTCATCAAAGCCTTCCCAGTTAGTTGAACCGTCCTTATGATTTTTTACAACACTGATCCCATTAGCCTGCATGGTTAAACTGTTAGCTATAGACACACCGGTACGCTTTGTGCCGACATCGAAGCCAATATATGTACTAATCAACATTACCTTCAGACCTGAGCTGTATAAGAAGTTGTTGGCCAACATATCCATCAGCCGGTAACCCATTATTTAGTTGAAAATCCCTTGTAGCTGTTCTAGTTTTTGGCCCAGAAATACCGTCAGCAATCCCAGCATCAAATCCAAGCTTATTGAGAGAGGTTTGGATATTAATTATATTATCACGATCTAGTAAGGGCTCATCAATAGGTGTTGCTGTTAATTCATTCATGCCAGCGAGTCTATCAGAAAGATATCCCACAGAGAGGGCATATAGTATTGACCTGTTCCAATTCAGGATTGCAGAAAAGTTACGATAGACCAAAAATGCAGGACCCTTATAGCCCATAGGCAGCAACACAGAAGACATCATGCTAGAGCTCGGTAGCTCATCTCCGTTAGCATCCGTTACGCCTAATCTATTCCAACTATCGACAGTTTTCTTGGTTCTAAGATTTGCTAGCTGATAATTAAAGTTCACTGGAATGATTACCTCTCTGCCCCATTTCTCGGCTCTATGCCAGCCAATTTTTTTCAAGAAGTTTGCAGCACTTGCAAGTATATCTGGTTTACTATTCCAGAGACCCAACTTGCCATCTTCGTCGGCATCAATGGCATAGTACTCAACATTAGTTGGCATGAACTGCATGTTGCCCATTGCTCCTGCCCATGACCCATTAGAGTTGATAGGTATTTTCCCATCATCAATTAGCTTCAATAACGATAATAGTTGTTTAGTGAAGAAGCCTGACCTTCTCTTGTCGAAACTAAGTGTTGCCAGTGATCGAATTAAGTTGTATCTTCCGGTGTTGTTTCCGTAGTTTGTTTCGAGCCCCCAAAATGAAACAACTATGTGTGGAGGGACGCCATACTGTTTATAAATTTGACTAAGTAGTTGCTTGTTATTTAATAGAGCTACGCTACCCTTCTCAATTCTATATTGACTAACCCTTGAGTTTATGTAGTGCCAAAAGTGTTGGCTAAACTCGGCCTGTGATCGATCAAAATTTAATATTTGTTGGTTTGGCGTAAGATTATTTAGTGCAGCATCCAAAGTTTTCTCAGAAACACCAATCTCTATCGCTTGGATCCTAATGCCTTGCAAAAACTCACCAAAATTATCAGAATTTGCATAAACTGACATGCTGAACAGTAAACTAATTAGAAAACGCAACATGAACAAAATTATAATGTCAAAAATATCAGCTATATCCCTCATTTTCTTATTAAGCTCGTGCGGTAACAATGCCACATTAAAGCAAATCGACGGCAAAACAATGGGCACAACTTATAGCGTTAAGGTTGTGAGTGATTCTGATCTAAATATATCAAAAATTGAAATAGACAAAAGACTGAACGAAATAAACAAGGTTTTTTCAAATTGGGACCCTCAGTCTGAACTCTCATTGCTGGACAAAGAGCCTATAGATAAATGGATAGAGGTTTCTGATGAGCTTTTGTTTGTGCTGAACGAGTCGAAAAATATAATGCAACAGACTGGTGGTGCTTTTGACCCAGGGATAGGTCGTTTAATTGATATTTGGGGGTTCGGACCAAAACGAGTGGATCAGAAGCCCGAACGTCACCAGATAAAAGAAACGCTTAGACTGACCTCACTGTCGATGCTTGATATAAGTAATGGAAAAATTAATAAATCTATAGATATACATATAAATTTATCGGCCATTGCGAAGGGCTACGCGGTAGACCAAATTGCAGAACTATTGAGAGGAAAGGGGGTTGAAAATTTTTTAGTTGAAATTGGGGGGGAGGTTATAGCATCAGGAGAAAATATTGACCATAAATGGACAGTCGGAATTGAAAATCCTGACTCTCAGGATGCAATACCCGTAACACTTAAAGACATGGCTATAGCCACATCTGGGAACTATCGTAACTTTTTCATCTGGGAAGGAGAAAAGTACAACCATATAATTAATCCGACTTCTGGACTGCCTATTAAAAGTGATCTAGCTTCGGTCAGCGTTATGCATCCTCAAACCATGATGGCAGACGCTTACGCGACAGCAATGATGGTGCTCGGAAGTGACAAGTCTATAGAATTAGCTAGGCAATTAAATTTATCAATTATTTTGATACTGAGCGAAGAGAATGACTTTAAGCTGGTGAAGATAAATCTATGAGTCATACCCCACTAGCAGAAAAGCTTAGACCTAATAGTTTAGATGACTTTGTTGGTCAGTCTCATATACTGGGAACCGGTAATGCTTTAGGGGAGGCATTAAGTAATGGCCAACTTCATTCGATGATTTTGTGGGGCCCGTCTGGCTCAGGGAAAACAACATTGGCTAGGATTATTGCCAGCCATGTTGATGGTTATTTCGCTCAGCTTAGTGCTGTACTTGGGGGCGTTAAAGATCTAAGGGATATAGTTGAAAATGCAAATAAATTCCAAAAAATAGACAAACAGACAGTACTTTTTGTTGACGAAATACACAGATTTAACAAGGCCCAACAGGATGCTTTTTTGCCACACATTGAGTCAGGCTTAATAATATTGATTGGCGCCACTACCGAGAACCCCTCCTTTGAATTGAATTCAGCACTATTATCACGATTGAGCGTATATATATTAAACCCACTAAGTGAAACAGAGCTCAATCAAATACTTTCAATAGCGATGAAGCATGAATCCCTTAATATTTCAGATGAGGCGACATTAAAGCAGATAATCAATGCCAGTGGTGGTGACGCCAGAAGACTTATAAATATTATCGAGCAGATATCTCTAGCCAAACTAAACAGTCTGGATGCCAACTCTATCGGGAAATTACTACAAAATAAAATAAGTGCTTTCGACAAGGGTGGTGATATTTTTTATCAGCAACTTTCAGCGTTCCATAAGTCTGTCAGGGGGTCTTCCCCAGATGGCGCCTTGTACTGGATGTCCAGAATGCTGGTTGGAGGTTGTGATGCAACAATAATTGCTAGGCGATTATTGGCAATCGCATCAGAGGACATAGGTAATGCAGACCCAAGGGCCCTGGAAATTACCCTGAATGCATGGAATATTTATAACAGAGTGGGCCCTAAAGAGGGCGAGCGTGCTATCGCACAGGCTGTAGTGTATTGCGCTATTGCACCTAAATCTAATGCCGTATATTTGGCATTCAGTGAGGCTATGAATGAGGCTAAGAGGACTTGCGACTTGCCAGTTCCAAAACATTTATGCAATGCACCCACATCTCTTATGAGTGAGCTTGGGTATGGTCAGGGCTATCGTTATGCTCATAACGAGCCTGGGGCGATAGCGTCTGGACAGAAATACTTCCCAGATGATATAGGAGAGAGCGAGTATTATCTACCTACTGATAGGGGTTTAGAGATTAAAATTAGTGAAAAGCTTAAACAATTGAGGCAAAAAAAGTGAGCATAATTACTACAATAACTACCATAGCGGTTGGAGCAACAATAGGAGCCAGTATTCGTTACTATATAACCGAGCTTATGACGCATATATATGGCAGAGGGTTTCCTTACGGAACATTGAGCGCTAATGTACTGGGTTCATTCTTGGCGGGTGTCTTGGTGGTCATTATTCTTGAGAAGTCAGCCCTCAGTGAGACCTACAGATTAATGTTGCTGGTAGGCTTAACGGGGTCCTTGACTACAATGTCTGCCCTATCGTTGGAATCTATCGAGATGATAAGTTCTGGAAATTACTCCCAAGCCGGGCTAAACATTTTGCTAAACGTGTTACTGTCTTTGTCTGCAGTAGGGGCCGGCATGGTAATTACTAGGTACCTATTCTCTGTTCAATAATGTCGAACAGTTCTGCAGCAATGTTTAGGTTAAATTGATCGTCTAATTCACGAATACAGGTCGGACTAGTCACATTTATTTCGGTTATATAGTCACCAATCACGTCAAGCCCTACAAACAATAAGCCCATATCTTTAATGGTCTGTGATACCTGTCCGCAGAGATATCTGTCTCTATCACTGAGTGGCTGGCCTATCCCCTTAGCGCCTGCAGCAAGGTTCCCCTTGAAGCTACCCTTTGCAGGTATTCTTGCAAGAGCAAAGTCTACCGGCTTCCCATCGATTAGTAGTATACGTTTGTCTCCCTTGGATATATCTTCCAAGAACTCCTGTGCCATAATTTGTCTGTTCCCGTTAATAGTCATTAGACCTATCACTTTATCGATATCTTTGTCTTTGTGAGTTAATTTGTATATATCTTTGCCACCCATGCCATCTAGTGGCTTCACAACCACGACTTGTTGCTCTTCAATGAACCCTTTTATTTGCATTGAGCTAGTGCTAACTAGTGTTTTCGGTATGCATTGTGGAAAGTTAAGCGCAAACAGCTTCTCGTTGGCATCGCGAAGGGATTGAGGCTTATTTACAACAACAACACCAGACATTTCTGCCTGCTCGAGAAGATAGGTAGCGTAAATATAGTCCATATCGAATGGCGGATCTTTACGCATCAAAATAACGTCAAACCCAGAAAGAGGCACTCTCTCGCTTGGTTGTTTAACAAACCAACCCTCTAGTCTATCAGTGACACTTGTTTTTGATGCATTTGCGAACACACCTCCATGACTAGCAGACATATCATTTGAATCGAAAGTGTATATTTCCCACCCCCTACTGGTGGCCTCTAACATCATCGCAAAGGAAGAGTCTTTAGAAGGCTTGATGTTCGCTATATCGTCCATTAATACAGCAATTCTGATATGTTTCATGACAACATTATAGATTAACTAGGTTAATCTATTTATACTTAAACTGTAGCAAAATGACTAATTAATGTCTTGCCTATATAACTGATTTTGTATCTCTCTCGCATACTGACCAACAAAAAAATACTAGTTAGTGATATGTAGGTCAATATATTATTATTTGTATCTAATTATCAGTAGCATTGTAAGGCTTACAGTATGAGCTCTTTTTTTGCATAACGGTCTTGAAATAACCTATAATCTAGCGTATCATTGCCGCCTTTAGTGCGGGGTGGAGCAGTTCGGTAGCTCGTCGGGCTCATAACCCGAAGGTCATAGGTTCAAATCCTGTCCCCGCTACCAAATTTACGACCCCCTTTTTAGGGGGTTTTTGTTGGAAGGCTATTGTATACATTTAGGTATTACCTAAAAAACAAAAACCTTTAGAGTAATTGATAATAATTTGATGGCGAAAATAACTGATAAAATTATTAACCTTATCGAGCCCGTAGTGAAGGATATGGGCTATGAGTTGGTGGGCGTAGAGTATGTTGCCAGTGGCAAGCATAGCGTTTTAAGGATATATATTGATTCTGATGAGGGCATCGGTATTGATGATTGTGAGGCAGTGTCTCGTCAGGTTAGTGCTATATTTGATGTGGAAGATCCAATCAGTGGACACTATAATTTAGAGGTTTCCTCTCCAGGCATTGAGAGACCATTATTTAATATAGGGCACTATCGACGTTTTTTAGGGAATGATATTAAGCTGAGGACTGTTAGACCTATTAATGGTCAACGTAAATTTAGTGGAACGATTGGTAGCGTTAGTGATACTAATAACACTATAGAGTTGTTAACTGAGATTGACAGCATTACATTGGAGATAGATATGATTGAAAAAGCAAACTTGGTTGCTAACTTTTAGGAGAAAGGCGTGGAAGGTAAAGAATTATTTTTGATGGTTGAGGCAATATCCAACGAAAAAAACATTTCAAAGGAGGACGTATTGATTTCTTTGGAGGAGGCATTAGGGGTTGCAACAAAGAAACGTAGCAATATTGATGCCATCGTTGAGATTGATAGGGAGACCGGACAATTCAATACATTTAGACAATGGTTGGTGGTTGAGGATGGAGAATCTTTTGTAGATGATGACGGTACAATCTTTGATGATCAGATTCATGTTTATCAGAAAGATACCGACTCTCTGGAAATAGATAGCTTTAAGCGTGAGCCAATTGAAACTGAAGCCTTTGGACGCATTGCTGCTCAAATTGTTAAGCAGGTTATTATTCAAAAAGTCCGCGAAGCAGAAAGGGAAGTTATCGTTAGTGATTACTCTGAAAGGGTTGGGGAGGTAGTAATTGTTACTGTTAAGCGTATCGATAGAGGTAACGTGTATGTCGATATGGGCGGGGTTGATGGAATGATTTCTAAATTCGACCTGATACCTAATGAGTCAGTAAGAAAGAATGACAGGCTAAGGGCTTACATTAAGGAAGTTAAATCTACCCCTAGAGGTGCTCAGATATTTCTAAGTCGTACCGTAAACGAGATGATGATACAGCTATTTGAGATGGAGGTTCCAGAAATCTCTGAGGGAGTTATAGAGATAATTTCGGGCGCGAGAGATCCTGGTCTCCGTTCAAAGTTAGCCGTAAGAGCTAAAGACAAGAGAATTGACCCGATAGGTTCATGTATTGGTATGAGAGGTTCACGTGTTCAGGCGGTATCTAACGAGCTAAATGGAGAGCGTGTAGATATAATACTTTGGGATGAAAGCCCGGCACAGTTCGTAATTAACGCTATGGCACCAGCAGAGGTCAGCTCTATCGTGGTTGATGAAGATAAGCACTTCATAGATGTTGCTGTACAAGATGACCAGCTTGCATTGGCTATAGGTCGTGGAGGTCAAAACATTAAGCTAGCCTCTAGACTTACTGGATGGAAACTAAACGTTATGTCTGTCAGTGAGTCTGGCGAAAAGCAGGCCGAAGAAACACAAAAAATTAGTGAAAAGTTGGCCGAACAATTGGGAGTAGACTCCGAGGTTGCGGGTGTGTTAATCGAGGAGGGCTATGGCAGTGTAGATGAGGTTGTCGATGCTGACTCAGAAACACTAGAGGCGATTGAAGAGTTTGATGCTGGTATGGTCGAGGAGTTACAGGAACGAGCAGGTGACGCCCAACTTGTACAAGCGCTGGGAGATGCAGAGTCGAGCGAAATACTTATGAGTGTGGATGGTGTCAGTGAAGAGTTAGTGCAGGCATTGATTGAAGCCGATATAATAACCGTTGACGCGTTGGCAGAATTATCTATTGATGAGCTATTAGATATACAGAGTATAGACAAAGAGCTGGCCTCTGCTATTATTATGAGCGCAAGAGAGAATGAGGGCTGGTTTGATTAATAGAAAAAATAAATAATATGGCACATACAGTAGAAACTTTATCTAAATTACTAAAGAAAACACCTCAACAGGTGATATCAATACTAGCCAATGCTGGGATTGCGGACAAGAGTGCCGATTCTGCTATTTCTGCGGAAGAAAGAAAAATCTTAATGAGCAGTCTATCTAAGCGCTCTAGTAACAAATCAAATATATCGGTCACCAGAAGCGCCAACAGGTCTAGCACCAAGACTAGTACTGGTGTAAAGATACAAATTAAAAAGAAAAGAGTTAAGCCTGTTATAGAGGACACAGACAGTGTCCCTAACGATGTTGCAATCAAAGTTCAGGAGGCACTAAAGGTCGGCCAAGAGGCTGATGAAAAGTTACTAGAGCAGGATGCTAAAAGAAAAGAAATGACACGCCTGCAAAAAGAACAAGAGCAGTCAAACAAAACCAAGAAAGACCCAGAACAGCAAAAAACTCAAGAACCACCGGCTACTAAAAAGGAAGCCCCTAAACAAGACAAAAAACCTCAAAGATTGCGTAATAATGGTAGCGGGCGCACACAATTGCATGTAGCTCACCATAACCCGAAACGCAAACTAAAAAAGAAGGACAGGACCCGCCTATCACAAAAGATACAAGAAGAGCAAGCCCAACATGGGTTCAAAAAGCCGGTAGAAAAGGTTATACACGAGGTTTATATACCAGAAAACATAAAAATATCTGACCTAGCCCAAAAAATGACAACCAAAGCAGGGGAAGTACTAAAAGTGTTGATGGGTATGGGCGTTATGGTGACACTAAATGACGTTATAGACCAAGATACGGCTCTACTGGTGGTTGAAGAGATGGGCCATACAGGTATAGCCAGCAAAGAGGAAACGGTTGAGGATGTGCTATTAGAGGAGCGTGAAAATTTAGGCGAAGCTACCCCTAGGCCCCCAGTAGTAACCATTATGGGGCACGTTGATCACGGCAAAACCTCACTCCTAGACTACATCCGTAAAGCAAAAGTTGCCGATGGCGAGGCTGGTGGAATTACACAACATATTGGCGCATACCAGGTTAACTCGAACGGGAGCACTATAACCTTTATTGACACTCCCGGGCACGCTGCATTTTCAAAAATGCGATCTCGTGGCGCCAACGCTACTGATATTGTGATTTTAGTTGTTGCTGCAGACGATGGAGTTATGCCGCAAACTATAGAATCAATTAAGCACTCCAAAGAGGCCGATGTGCCAATCATTGTCGCTATCAATAAGATGGACAAGGATGGAGCATCACCTGACAAAATTAAGCAGGTACTATCAACACATGACGTGATTTCTGAGGACTGGGGAGGGGACGTTATAATGGTCCCAGTTTCAGCACACACAGGAGAAGGGGTCGATGCATTACTTGACGCAATCACCCTAACGGCTGAGATTTTAGAGTTCTCAGCGGTTGCTGATGCTACGGCCAAAGGCACAGTTCTTGAGGCGCGCCTTGACAAGGGTAGAGGTAAAGTTACAACAGTTCTTGTGCAGTCTGGGACCTTAAAGAAGGGCGATATCATGATCGCTGGGCTTGAGTACGGCAAGGTTAAGCAGATTGTCAGTGATAACGGTAAAACCATGAAAGATGCTGGACCTTCTACACCTGTAGAGGTTCTTGGATTGTCTGGAGTGCCAAACTCCGGTGACGAGGTGCTGGTAGTAGAGTCTGAACGTAAGGCACGCGAGGTCGCTAATTTTAGAAAATCCAGGGATCGCGAAGCTGAACTACAGAAACAGCAAGCATCCAAGATGGAAAACTTCTTACAGAAGATGGAGGAGGGAGACATATCAACCGTTAATGTATTGGTTAAGTCAGATGTTAGAGGCTCAGCTCAGGCCCTGGTAGAGTCACTAGAAGAGCTTTCAACTGACGAGGTAAGGGTCAATGTGGTGTCTAGCGGTGTTGGAGGTATCAACAACACAGACATAAACCTAGCTGCAACATCAGAGGCCCTGGTGCTTGGGTTTAATGTGAGGGCTGATGCTGTGGCACGAAAAACAGCCGACAACGAGGGTATACGAATTGAGTACTACTCAATCATCTACAACTTAATAGATGACGTGAAAGCTATTATGAGCGGTATGCTGAGCCCTGAATTAAGTGAAAACATTATCGGCATCGCGAGTGTGAAGGATGTATTTAGGTCTCCTAAGTTTGGAGATATCGCTGGCTGTATGGTTGACGAGGGGGTTGTAAGGCGTGACAGCCCTATCCGTGTTCTTCGAGAAAGTGTTGTTATATATGAAGGAGAGCTCGAATCTTTGAGGCGCTTTAAGGATGACGTTAAGGAGGTCAAATCTGGTACCGAATGCGGTATCGGTGTACTAAACTATACTGACGTTCAGCCAGGAGACCAGATAGAAGTATTTGAACGCATAGAGAGCGCAAGAACGCTCTAGTTATTAATGCCAGAACAGTCCTCTCATAGAGTTCAACGTATAAACGAACTAATCCTCCGAGAGCTGGTTACACTCCTCAAGCAAAAAACCAAAGACCCAAGACTTCATGGGGTCACCATTACTGATGTAATTAGTACTAGAGACCTGAGTAGTGCAAAGGTCTTCTATACGGTTACTGAAGAAAATAAATCAATAGTGGGACCTCTACTAGATAAGGCTAGCGGCTTTTTTCGAACAAGCCTATCAAAGAAACTGAATCTCAGACATACTCCAGCCATAAGGTTTATATTTGACCCTGCACCCAACACTGGCGCCAAGATTGAAGAATTGTTATCTAAAATTTAGTTATTAGCCAAATGTCGGGGCGCAATAAAAAGGGCAGAGATATAAACGGAATTGTTTTGCTGGATAAGGATAGCGGTTTGAGTTCAAATGCGGCACTACAAAAGGTAAAGAGATTGTTTTTTGCAAAAAAAGCTGGACACACAGGAAGTTTGGATCCACTAGCAAGCGGTATATTGCCAATATGTTTGGGACAAGCCACAAAGATAGCGGGATTATTACTGGATGAGTATAAGCGCTATCATGTGCGTGGCGCTTTGGGTATCTTCACAAGTACCGGTGATAGTGAAGGAGAGGTCACCGAGAGACACCCATTTGAACACATACCGGAAACAGATATTGTCACTGCAGTTGAGAGTTTTGTAGGCAATATAGAGCAAATTCCACCTATGTACTCTGCCCTAAAAAGGCAAGGCACACCGTTATATAAACTTGCTAGGAAGGGTATTGAGATTGAAAGAGATCCAAGGCCTGTGATCATTCATGAAATAAATTACATTGGTTATTCTGACGGAATATTAACACTTGATGTGAAGTGCTCAAAGGGTACATATATTCGCACACTGATTGAAGATATCGGAAAAAAATTGGGTTGTGGGGCACACGTAATCGAGCTAAGGCGTACAGGTTTTTCACATATAGATATATCCCAAACTATCAATCTCTCCGAATTAGAGGAGCTTATATCTGAGGACTACTCCTTGCTCGACGATAAGGTTATCGCAACAGAAGATATGCTACCAACCCTTACTAAGGTTTATCTGGACGAGAGCCAAAGCATAGATATAAGGTTTGGCAGAAAAATTGATACCAGCAATAACACTGAGCCCGGTCTTGTTAGGATGTTTGACGAGAAACAAATTTTTCTAGGAATAGGAACGTCACAGTCTGATGGCACCATTACTACAAAGAGGTTATTCGTTTAATAAACCATAATTAAGAGACACAAGTAGCAATTATTTGTGGTTAGTTATTTAGGTATAATTTTAATTATTAGTGCATCCAAGGGCATTTTAATTAGGCTCTAGTTAGTATTTTATTGCAACAAATTGGTAATCATACAACACAATAAACTTAATAATTTATATAAGGCAAACTATGAAAATATTGGTTATCGGTTCGGGTGGCAGAGAGCACGCTATTGCATGGCAGTGCGCCAAATTTGAGAGCATAGAAGAGGTGTTTGTTGCTCCCGGCAATGCTGGCACCGAACTAGAGAGCAAGGTGACAAATATTGACATCGATTCTGAGGATGTTGATGGACTTATTGATTTCGCGATAACCAAGAACATTGATTTAACTATTGTTGGTCCAGAGGCTCCACTGGTTATAGGAATTGTAGATAGTTTTCAGGACAGAGGGCTGAAGATATTTGGTCCAACAAAGGGAGCCTCTCAGCTTGAAGGTTCCAAAGCCTTCTGTAAAGATTTCCTTCAAAGGAACGACATCCCAACAGCGCACTATGGGGTATTTACTGAGCCCAAAGATGCGATCAAATATGTACACAAAATGGGGGCTCCTATAGTCATAAAGGCAGACGGATTAGCTGCAGGCAAGGGAGTAATTATTGCCAACAATAAGAAAGAAGCTATCGATGCAATAAACGATATGCTAGAAGAGAACAGGTTTGGTGATGCCGGCTCAAGGGTGGTTATTGAAGAGTTCCTTGTTGGCGAGGAGGCAAGCTTCATTGTCATGGTTGACGGTAAACATATCCTCCCAATGGCCACATCTCAGGACCATAAGGCTCGTGATAATGGCGACAAAGGACCTAACACAGGCGGTATGGGGGCATACTCACCAGCCCCAATAGTGACTGAGAAGATTTTCCAGGAGGTTATAGATACCATTATTAGACCTACTGTTGATGCGATGGCCGATGAAGGCAACCCATATACAGGTTTTTTGTATGCCGGGCTTATGATTGATATTGATGGCAACTCTAAGGTATTGGAATATAACTGCAGATTTGGTGACCCTGAAACACAGCCAATCATGATGAGACTGAGAACTAATCTGGCTGAGCTTTGCCTACTAGCTATTGACGGGCATCTTGACCAGTCCAGTGTTGATTGGGATGAAAGGGCCGCTCTAGGGGTTGTACTGGCTGCAGATGGTTACCCTAACAGTTACCGTTCTGGAGAAAAAGTCTCAATACCAACAGAAACAAGTGAAGCTAAAGTTTTCCATGCAGGCACCAGGATGGATGGTGGGGATGTAATAACTTGTGGGGGTAGAGTTCTGTGTTCAACCGCTATGGGTGATAGTACCGAGAAGGCACAAGCCAATGCCTATAGCCTACTAACAAAGATTAATTGGCCTGGCGCGTACTACAGAACAGACATCGGATTCAAGGCAATATAGATAGTGGATGATTATTGTAGGAATTGATGAAGCTGGCAGGGGTCCATTAGTAGGCAATGTGGTTGCAGGTGCTGTGATTTTGCCTGACAACTTTGATCTACCAGGTCTTACAGATTCAAAAAAGCTCAGTGAAAAAAAACGCCAAGCACTCTACAAAGAGATAACTACACAGTGCCACTGGTCTACAGGTCAGTCTAGCCCACAAGAGATAGATGAAATTAACATACTGCAGGCCACAATGCTGGCTATGGAGCGGGCTATTGAGAGCCTAAGTGCGAAGTATGACAGGGTTCTGGTAGACGGAAATCGATGCCCAGATCTGGAAAACTGTAGCGCAATTGTTAAGGGCGATATGAAAGTGCCAGCAATATCAGCGGCATCAATCATTGCCAAGGTTACGCGTGACCAGCAGATGATAGATTTAGATAAAGATTACCCACAGTACGGCTTTATTAGGCACAAGGGTTATGGCACACTAGAACACCTAAGTGCTCTCGAAGAGTTCGGCATTATTAAAGGTCAACACAGAGAATCGTTTGCGCCAATCAGAAGGCTAGTTTGACTTAATTGTTTGCGTTCAGTTCGTCAATTTTTTGTTGAATTTTTAATTGCTCGTCTCTGAGTTCTTGTTTTAATTTTTCTAGTTCAGCTTGTCTTTGTGCGTCTGAATCTTTTAATTTGTCGCGCTCGATTTCAGCCTCTGGCCTTGACTTTAAGTAGTCAAACATCTTGACTACGGATCTAGCTCCTTTGGTTTTTGCAGCCAACTTGGCACCCATGGAGCCTTCACGATCAGTAACAGCACCCATAAGGTATACGTTTTGATTTTCAGTCATAACCCTTATGTGAGTAGGATGGAACACTTCTTGGTCAAGAAATAAGGCTTCAGTCTGAAGAGTTATAGCGCTATCTTTGGCTCTACTAAGAATGCCACTCACTGGTCCTATAGTTAATTCGTTATATATCTGTTTTATGTCCGGCGTTACGATCTGTATTTTTTTTAGTACGTAGGACTGTATAGCTTTACTTGGAACCTCACCAGTAACCAATAAGCTCTTGTCATAGATCATAAAGTTAAGGTGTGCATACTCAAGCTCAACATCATTTGTTAGTTCACTTAATAATTTAAGATGCATTGTTTTATCGTCCAGTACCACACCAGCGGTACGCCTATCATTACCAATTGATGCTACAGAGCTTACAGTTGAGGCACCCTGTATAGCTGGTACACACGAAGACAGTAGTAATTGGCTGGTTAGAAGTATTGTTAGCAGTATCGTATGAATTTTCATCTATGCACCAAAAAAAAGTTATAAAGAATGTTAGCAATATATTTTAAATCAAATTCGAAGCAAACATAATCAATCCTACAGATATATTATATATATTTATTGTAAAAGTATTTTTTCTAGCATAATAACATCTATTAGAGTAATCGCTGCTAGGCGTAGTATTAAAACTATTAATCAGTTAATTATAGGGTAGACGTGTTATATATTATTGCAACGCCAATAGGTAACCTAGATGATATATCTTTAAGGGCAATCGAAACCCTAAAGGGGGTCGACATTATCCTCGCGGAGGATACCCGTCATAGCAAAAAGTTGTTATCTCACTATGACATATCAACACCCATGCAGTCATTTCACGAGCACAACGAGAGGGGCAAGACACATGCAATTATAGAGACATTATTGTCTGGTAAAAGGGTGGCACTTATAAGTGATGCGGGAACACCACTTATAAGTGACCCTGGATATCTGCTAGTTAGAGAGGCCAAAAAATCAGGCATAAAGGTTTCACCGATACCAGGACCAAGCGCACTAACTAGTGCGATATCTGTATCAGGGATTGCCAGTGACAGTTTCAGTTTTTTTGGGTTTCTGCCCTCAAAAAAAGCACAACGATTAAAGACATTTAGTGCTATCGCTCATTCAGATGAAACTGTGATTTTTTATGAATCACCTAAACGCATACTAGCTAGCGCGGTTGATCTTAGGTCTGTTATTGGGGATGATCGTTTGGTTTGCTTTGCTAAAGAGATTACCAAGTCATATGAAACAATAATGACTGCAAATTTACCTGAAATTATTGACTACTTGCAGTCTCAACAGGAACACCAGAAGGGTGAATTTGTAATACTTATATCAGGAATCGATAAAGATAAAAGGCTACAAGGCGAGAGGGAGCTTGACAAAATATTGCCAATACTTCTCGGTGAGATGGGGGCATCAAAGGCAGCTAAGATTGCTGCCAAGATAACCGGGATTGATAAAAAATATTGCTACAAAAGGGCAATAGATTTATAGGCTTAGCTATGGATTTTTATACTAGACACATTTTTTTCTGTAACAATATTAGGACCAATGGGAAGCAGTGCTGCTCACAATTTAACGCCAAAAAGATGTACAGACATGCAAAGGACAAGTGTCGCGATCAAGGCATTCTAGGCCAGGGCAAGATAGGCATTAGTGAGTCAAGGTGTCTGGGTAGGTGCGAGAATGGTCCGGTCGCGGTTGTTTATCCGGACAATGTCTGGTATCAATACATTGACGAGGACGATATAGACGAAATCATTACTGAGCATTTGGTGGGTGGTAATGTAGTTGGCAGGTTATTGATTAAATAGAACAGGCCAGAGATAATGTGTTGCCACTAGATAATTTATTTATCTATAGCTTGAAGGATGTAAGGATACAGATTGTTAGCAATTATTCTTATTCCAAGTTTATTTGGGTGTTTAAAGTCTTTCTGTAGATATTTTTTATTAAGTGCAACCCCGTCTAACAGGAATGGCATAAATACCAAGCCATATTGTCTCGCCAGTTGTGGATAAACTTGGTCAAACTGTTGTTGATATTTTGCACCCATATTGATAGGTGAATTCATCCCTGCGAGTATCACTTTAGCGCCTATCTGGCGAGTTATAGTTATGATTGATTCAAGGTTTTGTTTGGTTTGTTCGGGGTCCAGACCGCGAAGCATGTCGTTTGCCCCTAAACACAAAACAACTATGTCCGGTTCATCACCAAGGGACCATTCAAGTCTCGACAAGCCATTACTGGAGGTGTTACCGGACACGCTAGCATTGATAAGTCTTGCTCTTATGCCGTCACTATCAAGTCTTGACTGTAGTGCAGTACTAAGGTTTTCACTTTGGTTTAGGCCATAACCAGCCATAAGGCTGTCACCGTAAAGCATAATCTTTATAGGTTCTGTAGCCATAGAGCTACTTATAGTCACTAATATGAACAGAAATACTGATGATAGTTGTTGTATCTTAAAGGGCAATCTAAGCATACGCAGAATTATATACTCTCATATATAATGTTTTATTAATATCATTCATTAAATAGTTATGAGTAAAGATTCAATAAAGTTTCAAAATGTCTCCCTAGTTTATGGCTCGGTATCAAACCAAACCAAAGTACTTAGTGAGGTTAATTTTTCTATTGGCGAGAGTGAGATAGTGTCAATAGTTGGTCCGAGCGGTTCAGGAAAAACTTCAATCATAATGCTGGCAGCTGGACTTGAGAAGTCAACCTCTGGATCAATATATATTCATGACAATGACATAACAGGGCTCAGTGAAAACGAGCTATCACTTCTAAGGAGAAAACATATAGGTATAGTGTTTCAGTCCTTCTATTTGATACCAAACCTTAGCGCACTAGAGAATGTAATGCTGTCCCTAGAGGCCAACAAAAAATACAACATGGAGGATGAGGCTGTTAAATTATTAACCAGCTTTGGTTTATCTCATCGTATAGACCACCTACCTAGTGAGCTCTCTGGTGGCGAACAGCAAAGGGTTGCAATTGCACGTGCACTAATTAATAACCCAAGCATTATATTGGCAGACGAGCCAACAGGCAACCTAGACGAGGAGAACTCTAGCAACATGATACAGCTACTTTTCGATTACACTAGGGAGAGTAAAACTTCATTAGTTATAGTAACTCATGACACTGAAACGGCTAATCAGTGTGACAGAATAATTGAGATAAGGGATGGCAAAATTGTTTGACTTTCAGCAACTACTGTTTATCCATCGATATGCTATAAGGGACATACGTAGGAGTTACAAGAAGTTGTGGGTAATCAGCATTACCTTATTCATAAGCCTTCTTTTATTGTCATTGACGTTCTCTATAAAGCAATCAATGTTTAACGAGATTTCACAAAATTCAAGAGAACTTTTGGGAGGAGATATACTAATAGATAGTGGTGTTGAGCCACTACCAATTGGCATTATTAGTGATCTATCTGGGTTCTCAATAGTGAGCCAATCGGTTAACTTTTTTACCATGCTATCTGACCAAACCGATAACTCTATTTTTGTTGATTTGAGGGCCGTAGATATTCATTACCCGTTGTATGGCAAACTCGAAACGTTACCGGCTGGTGCGGTTAAATTTGTATCAAAACAGAATCAAATCCCAGGCATCATTATTAATGAAAACATCAAAAACCAGCTATCACTTAGTGTGGGTGATCTTGTTACTGTGATGAACAAAAAGTTCAGGGTAGAAGGGACAATATCGTCTGTACCTGATCTTGCTCGTAGTGCCGTTTTTGGTGAATTCGCAGTTATCTCTAAGAGTGAGTTTGATCGGCTCGATCTCAGATCAGCGAACAGCTTTCTGGAGCATGAATATCGCTTAAAAATTTTTAAAGATCAGTTCGAAAAGAATAAGCAGAGAGCTATATCCATGTTTTCAGGTGTAGACGACATAAGGGTCAGATTGCCTAAAGATAGTGCCCAAAACTTAAGACGCATAATCGACAATTTTTCTAACTTCTTAAATCTGGTATCTGTCAGCGCAATGATAATAGCCGGTATCGGTATAAGTAACACTCTTCTTTCATTTATTAACCAGAGGAGTGTCGGTGTTGCGATAAAGAAGTCGCTAGGATTTTCTTCCAGAGTTATAAAGTTGATATATTTTTATGAGATAGCAATAATCCTATTTGTAACCTCCGTTATTGCGTATTGCATAGGAATACTAAGCCCATTGATAGCCAACTATATGATCCCCGAGGTTCTGGGAATATCGCTAGAGCCAAGCTTCAGTATTATTAATTATTTAAATATAGCCTTTATAGGACTACTTATAGTACTAATATTTTCAATACCCTCACTTTACTCTATAAATTCAATCAGTGCTATGACTCTTTTTCGTAACACCTTTCAGCCCGTTAACCTGCACTTTTCAACAAAAAATATATTCTACATAACGGCGCTTACTATCGTTCTGGTTGCATACTTTGTATTGCAAACTAGGCACCAAGTTATAACTCTGTCATATTTCTTGGCATTCTTTTCGAGTCTGGTTATATTTTATTTAGTGGCAAGAGCACTGATAGCTTGGTTGAATAGTTATAAAGGGTTTAACAGTAACAGTTATAAGATAGCATACAGGAACATTGTCAGTAAAAAGTCTCTTGCGCCTATCATTACCATATCACTCGGTATAGGTCTTACTTTGCTATTAACTCTTAGTTTTGTTGCCAGTAACCTGAAGAATGAGATAGCTGATAACATACCAGCAAAGGCACCAGACATATTCTTTGTGGGAATAAACAAGGACGAGAAAAATAGACTTGAGTCTCTTATTCTTGAATTAGATCCAGAGGCAATTCTAGATTTCAGGCCGATGATAAGTGCATCATTCGTGGCACTTAATTCAATACCCATTGAGACTATAGTTTCACATGGAAACCCTTCTGGGTGGGCTATACGCGGCGACAGAAGGATATCTTGGCTAGAAAAACCAAAAGAAAACAGTCCAATGGTTGAGGGCCAGTGGTGGCAAAAAGGGGACAGCGATAACATGCATATCTCACTAGATTCTACCGTTGCAAACGACATTGGTATCAATATAGGTGACAAAATAACACTCAACATACTGGGAAGAGAGATCGAAGGAGAGGTAATGAACTTTAGAAAGGTTGAGTATCGAAGTCTGGGAACTAACTTTGCTATTATCATTAATGATGCGTATGCACAAAAGCTACCCTATGAATACATAGGCACACTTAAGTCTGGAATTGAAACAAACAAAATTCAGTCTCAAATAATCAAGCAGTTTCCAAGCATATCGGCGATAAAGATTGACAGAATAATTACCAAGGTGAGTGAAATTCTTAACAAAATATTTATCGCAGTTAGTGCCATATCTCTTGTGGTGATTGTTATCGGCCTGATAGTTATTGTTAGTGCAATCCTTGTTCAAGCTAATTTACGTAAATACAACAACTTAATTTATAAGATATTGGGAGTTGATTTCTCGACCATAGTGAGGGCTATGACGATCGAGTTTGCACTTATCTATCTGTCATTAATCACTTTTTCAATCTCTGTTGCTGTAGCCGCATCTTATTATGTAGTTGAAAACGTCTTCAGGCTGGAATGGGTTTTTGACCTTAATTTGACTTTGATGCTTGTTATATCGACCGGTATTGTTACATTTGTACTGATACTGTTTGCAAACAAAAACATGTTCAGTCCTGCAGTATATCCACTTATAAGAAACGAATAGCGGCCACTACTAGGTGCAATAACTCTCAATCAGTTCTTTGTACAGAGAGGATACTTTTTTCTCTAAGTCAGATATTTGTGAATCGTTAGTTATAACATCTGTAGGCAACCTGTTAGCTATTTTAAGGCGATCTTTTCGGCTTACCTGGGCAGCAATAATACCTTTAGCATCACTATCGCTTATGTTATCGCGCAGCTTAAGTCGTGCTAACTGTTCATGCTCATCACAGTCAACGACTATAGCTCTATCAAATAGATGTGTGTTATCTGTTTCAGCAAGTAATGGCACCTCGACAATGACAATCCTACTATCGAGATTGTTAATGTCCGTCTGCATTTGTTTTAATATTTTTGGGTGCAGAATCGACTCTATTAGTTGCTGGTTATGTTTGCTTTCAATGAGCAGTTTGCGTAGTTTTTTTCTGTCGAGTGTGCCATCCTTTCTAAGAATATTGTTACCAAAACTAGCAACCAGCTCTTGTAATCCATCAGTTCCCGGCATGACCACCTTTCTGGAGGTGTCATCAAGATCGATGACTGATGCACCTAAATTTTGAAAAATTTTACTGACCTTTGATTTGCCGGATGCTATGCCACCCGTGAGTGCAATTATAAGTATAGACATAATATTGATAATTTAATACAACAGCCTTTAATAAAATAAAAGGATATTACTGCTTTGCTATTGACATTTTAGCTAAATCTTTCGATAATACATGCTCTTTTGGTTATGTAGCTCAGCCGGTTAGAGCACAGCATTCATAATGCTGGGGTCGGTGGTTCAAGTCCACCCATAACCACCATACTCCATAAGGCTTTAAGCCATTTCACTTAAATCAAATAAATGTATTGGTACTCAACTGGTACTCAATAATACAAAGTTCATAATTATTTAGATATTAACTAATTAATAAGTAATCCTGTATAAGTCATTGATTTAAATAGGAAAATATTCTATATATTCCAAATCAGTAGAAAAATCTACTATCCCTCGCATATATATACTGACTTTGAAGGCACAGGGGGAGCCCCTATCGTGCCTGGATAAGTATTAATTAACCCTCCCTCACACATCAAACGAAATTTGGACTTTGATCGTCTATTATTTAACTTAAGTAGTTACGGAGTGATTTAATTTTATTAATTGGATCAAGCAA